>Ga0207752_1000016_pt1 | contig 69686 bp, 50 predicted proteins | sample Pon2CUnioCityCA_6_FD_187272 | JGI IMG/M metagenome (GOLD analysis project Ga0207752, IMG submission 187272) | Marine sediment microbial community from Union City, CA, USA - Pond 2C Sediment 2 (SPAdes) | ecosystem: Environmental > Aquatic > Marine > Intertidal zone > Salt pond sediment ... | reverse complement strand
TAAGGAGAAGTAACGATGACAAAGCGTAATCCCAGCGAACAGAAAATCACGCCATATCTGTGGTTCGATAACCAGGCAGAGGAGGCCGCAAAGTTTTATACCTCGATTTTTGAGAATGGGGCGGTGGGGAGCGTCACGCACTACAGCGAGGCATCAGCAGAGGCCTCCGGCGTGCCTGAGGGGTCGGTGATGACAGTAGCCTTCCAGCTCGAAGGGCAGGAATTTGTCGGGTTGAACGGCGGTCCGGCATTCGACTTTACGCCGGCCATATCGTTTTTTGTGGCTTGCGAAAGTGAGGAGGAGATTGACAAGCTGTGGGGGGAACTGTCCGACAGCGGGCAAGTTCTGATGCCCCTGAACAACTATCCTTTCGGAAAGTTCGGGTGGACCAATGACCGCTTTGGCGTCTCCTGGCAATTGAACCTGGCGCCCGCGACGCAGAAGATTTCGCCTTTCCTGTTGTTTGTCGGCGACCAGCAGGGCCGAGCCGAAGAAGCAGTGAATCTCTACACGTCGCTTTTTGACGATGCGAGCGTCGACCAGATAGAGCGTTATGGTAGCGGTGAAGGCGAACCCGAAGGGACGGTCAAGCACGCCAGATTTTCTCTCAATGGGCAGACGTTCATGGCGATGGACAGCGGCCTTGACCATGAGTTTACTTTCACGGAGGCGACCTCCTTCCTGGTAAATTGCCGGAACCAGGCAGAAGTTGACGAGTACTGGGCGAGGCTGAGCGAGGGTGGGGAGGAAGCACAGTGCGGCTGGCTTAAAGATAAATTTGGGGTGTCGTGGCAGATTGTGCCGACGGTTTTGCTGGAGATGCTGACAGACGACGATGCTGAGAGAGCAGAAGCGGTCACAGAGGCAATGCTCAACATGAAGAAAATCGACATTCAGGCGTTGGAGGAAGCTTATACCCGCTAGCGTTTGCCGGTTGATAGACGCGCAGTCTATTGGATACCCGGTCTGCGCCACCAGTGCAGGAGCGTGCTGCCATCGGTGAACCCCATTGGGATCAGAGCTCCGATCGCAAACCAGATGGCATTAACCACGAACAAGAATAGTGCCAGCCACCAGAGCAGTCCGGCCGCGCGGCCGGTGAGGAGGGCGACGATACCGGCCACGATTCCGAAAAGAAGGCTACCCACGGGACCGCCGAGGGCACGCCGGATGTGAATTGGCGCCGGCAGTGGTGGCTCATCCTCAGGATAGAGGGATGTGCTGAAAATGAGGAATGTACCCAGCCGGATGCCGATCATTGGATAGCCCGTCTGCCGCGCGGCGTAGGCGTGCCCCAATTGGTGTATGATATCAGAGAGCCAGTAGAGTAAGGTTGCCACAAACCCCGCTGCGGTCGCCTGCGCCAAGGATAGCTCCAGCAACCACAGTGCCAAACCGCTGAAAGCCAGCCACAGCAGGATGGTCCCGATAAGCATGGGGCGGATCGCAAGCAGCTTCAACCCCGCTGCACGACCAAAGGAATATTCACGTGACATGGTGATCTCCTTTTCACCGAAAGGGCGGACTGAACACGAGCACTAAAACTATAACTCACGCAGCAGACAAATTCAATACCTGGCCGCCGGCGCCGGCGAGAGAGCGCATGCCGCTGGCCCGGGTAAAGTGGTGCTTGGGGATGAGGGTAGTCGTGGCTGCCGTGTAAGCAGGGATCTGGAAAGCTTCAAAGGCACCGCTTAAGCCCTGGATCAGGAAGAGGTGCCAGATTTGGAGGGCGTCGCCGCGATAAAGGAGGAGCAGGGAGATGGTCATCAGGCCGGCGGCCAGATCGGCGAAAATCATCACCAGGCGCCGGTCGAGGCGGTCGACCCAGATGCCGGCGAGCGGGCTGGCCAGCACATAGGGTGTGTAGGAGAAGAAGCCGAGGAGGGCGACGGTGGTGGCGTTGCCCGTCTGCTCGTAGGCCCAGATGAGGAGGGCAAAGCGGGTCATCGCCGTGCCGACGATGGACACGAGCTGGCCAAACCAGATGATGGTGAAGATGCGCATGTGTGTTGGAAAAGTCAGATTAGTGGCGACTGGACTCAGGAGGCAATCTGGACCAAGTTTTCACAATAGTAGCCAATTTTGGCGAACTTCAACAGAAACGCTCATCTGATTCGGTTTCCTGTACTTTTTTCTGGTTATCTTCCAGCCAGCCGCTGCGCACGTCTGCCGGCCGGTCAAAGGCGGGAACGTAGGGCTTGATATCGAGCAAAGGGGTGCCGTCCACAATGTCCACGTTGGTCACGTGCAGGATATTCGCTTCACGGTGGACCAGTTGGACGATGGAGAGGCCAATGGGGTTGGGCCGGTTGGGGGCACGGGTGGCGAAGACACCGTGGGGGCGGTCATCAAGGAAAGGGGTTACCGTCAGCCGAACTTCGCCGGCCCGGTGGAAATGATAGATCAGGATCAGGTGGGAGAACTCTTCCAGATCCTGGAGGCCGGCCCCATAGGCGGGTAGCACCTCCACCGTACCGGCCGCCGCCGCGGCGCTGCCAGGCTGGATGGGCATGCCAGCCCGACTCTGGAAAGGAGTGTGAATGGTGCCGATGGGCTGGTAGCGAATGGTCATAGGATGTGCCTCGAGTCGCTGTTACTTATCTATGATTGGACAGCCAGCCAGTCTTACAGATAAGCTGGTGACTAAAACCATACTATCGGGCGAGGGTATGGCTGTCGACGAGTTCCCCGGCAGCGGTGATGAACTCGAAGGTGATGGAATCCGAGCCGGCCCGCACGCGCATGGCACCGCGCTCGCCGGTGAAACGGGTCTGGGTGGCGGGAAGAGGATCGTCCAGGTCGTAGATGGCGCCGCCGCCGAGCCCGTTGACGAAGTAGAGGATGCCGTCCACCTGCAACCGCTCGTAATGGTGGTCATGGCCGGAGATAACGGCCGTGGCCCCCCACTGGGCGAAGGGCCAGCGCATCCACTCCCCGGAGCCGTGATGGCCGGAGGAGTAAGGGGGAACGTGCATGTAGACGATCTTCCAGGGCGCGGTGGAAGCGGCCAGTTGGGTTTGTAACCATTGGGCCTGGGCCGAATTGACGCCCACGCCATCCGGCTCATTAAAGTCACTGTTGAGGGCGAAGAAATGGATGGGACCTTCCACAAAGTCGTAATATCGTTCGTTGCCGGGCAGGGCGAAGTAATCGAAATAGGGTTGGGCACCGTCCGTATAATAGTCATGGTTGCCCAGGGTGGGAAAGAAGCGGTTAATGCCGGGGCCGGCGGTGGTCGTGGTGTATTCACCGGAGTAAGGATAAATATATCCGGCGTAGTACTGGCCGATATTCTCGTCTATCGTCGCCGCTGCACCGTCCGGGTAGTTGTTGTCGCCGGTGGTAATGATCAGGGCCGGGTCCCAGCTATCTACCAGCGCGGCAACTGCTGCTTCGCCCGGCCCGGCCTGACCGTAGTCGCCGATGACGGCGAAGGTGAAGGGGGTCGGGTTGGACGTCGGCGAAGGCAGGGGGGTAGCCGAGGGGGATGGGGTTGGCGGCAGAGGTGTGGCAGAAGGGGTGACGGTCTCCGTAGGCAGCGCCGGAGAAGCGGTGGCTTGGGCAAGGGCCAGGGTGGGGGTTGGCAAGGGTTGCTGGGCCGGTGCCGTCGGGAGAGGTGTTGCTTCCCTGATGGAACCGGCACACGCAGGCAGCAATAGTAGCAGGATAAGCAGGAGCGATTTTCTCATCAGTTCCGATTATAGACAGACCGATTCGAAATACCATCTTTTCCGGCCGGGGAAAGAGGTTAGTGTTCGTTTATTAATGGGAGTACCATGTTGTCCATTGCCGGCCATTTCGCGTATACTGCGCGCGATGATGGATTTTTCCGGCATGGAAGAGAACGGTGGTATGGAAGAGAGAGCGCAAGAGATGAGGGATGCGCCGGCCGGCGAGGAGATGGGGCCGGGCGCGGGATCAATTTACCGGATCCTTGTGCTGCTTGTCCTGCTGCTTCTGGCCGGCGGTGCGCTTGCGCTCTGGTGGTGGGGGCCTGGGGGAGATAGCCAGAGCGACCGGCCGGGAATTCTGTACCTGGCCTGGGATGAGGCGGAGCAGCCCCAGCTCTTTCTGACAAGAGATCTGGGGGAGACGACCCGGCAACTGACGGAGGCAGAGGGTGGGGTCCAGGCTTACGCACCGTCTCCGGATGGGCAGCGCATTGCCTACAGCGCCGGCCGGGTAGATGGCGGCGCGGATATCTGGCTGGTGACGGTTGACGGGACGGGGGCGCAGCTTTTACAGGCGTGTGAAGCGGCGGTATGTGGGGGCCCGGTATGGCGTCCGGACGGCCGGTTACTCCTGTATGAGCGGCGTGAACTGGGAAATGCGGGCGAGGAGGCGGTGTTGCCGCGCCTTTATTGGCTGGACCCGGCCAATGGGGAGAGCGTGCCCCTTTTTCAGGAAGAGGAAGCGTGGGGCCAGCAGGCCCAGTTCTCGGCGGATGGGCGCTGGCTGGCATACGTGATGCCCCTCTGGCAGCAGGTGCGGGTGGTGAATGTGGAGACAAACGAGATCGTTTCGATTGCCAATGACCTGGGCGAAAGCGTGGTCTGGCATCCGCGCCTACCCACGTTACTCTTTACCGATATGTTCTTCTACCAGGGTGAGTCGTTCGTAACCCACATCTACCGGGCCGACTTACCCGAGGAAGGGACGTTGCTTGAGGAAGGGGCATTGCCGGAAGAAAACGTGACCAATCTGAGTGGGGAGGGTGGATACAGCGATAGTGCCCCGCGCTGGTCACCGGATGGCAGCCGGCTGGCCTTTGGGCGCAAGCTGCCGGGCACGGCGACCGGGCGCCAGATCTGGGTGATGGATGGTGACGGTAGCCACCAGCAACGCGTGACGGAGGGTGTCACGCTGCAATTCGGCCGCCCGCTCTGGTTGCCTGACGGGGAGCGGCTGCTGGTGCAACGGTTTAACATCGAGACGCCAGCCGAACCGCCGGGTATCTGGCTGGTGGATGTGGGGAGCGGCAGGCTGGAGGAGGTGGTCACGCCGGGGTTCCAGGCGATACCATTACCGGGCAGCGCAAACGAATAGCAGTGTCTTTGAGGCTGGGACTTCAGCAGTTGGTAAAGTGATCACCTGACTCCCGTCTCGTCTGTGTAAGCGTAGATTGGCCAGCCATCTGGGCCGGCCGTTGCTACCAGTTCATAATGGGCGTCAATGTAGTCGAAGAGCACTTCCAGAGCCTGCATGCTTTCCCGCGGGAATTCGGGAACCTGTTGCAAACTTTGTCGCTGGCTCTCGGCGAAGGCGGTCGCATCAGCGGGGTTGGATGTCCAGCTATCCACGATTAGAGCAGGGGGGTGGGCCTGCAGGTCCTGGAGAAATTCCGAAAAAAGTGCCGGACGACTGTAACCGGGGGTGAAAAAGGGGGTGTGGTAAACAAAGCGGGAGGGTGCCGGGCGCCGGCTGACATAGTTGATGCGAGCATTGAAACCCCAGACAAGAAGGTAATCATCACGCGCCGTGTTGGCGGTGACGTACGCGACAACCTGTTGGACCGTTTCCTGTTCCGAGACGTCGGGATGGTAGCCGGGTCCGAAGCGGTTGGCGATGGTTGCCAGGGGGAGGGCGATCATGGCCAGGACGAGCGCGCCTGTCCACACCAGGGTTAAAGTGTCTTTGCCCTTTTCGGTGATGTGGCCAAAGGTGTGAAAGAAATACCCCAGGAGGATGGCAAAGGTGGGCATCCAGGGAATGAAGTAGTGAACGTATTGCTCGCTGGGAAGAACGGCCAGCAGGAATTCCAGCGGCAGCGTGATGAGGGCCAGCAGTAGGAGTGGGGGCAATGGCCGCCGGCGGACCGCCTGGACCACACCCACGAGCCAGGCGGCGAGGCCCACAATGGAGAGGCCGGTCTGGGCAGTGACCTCAATCCCCTGGTAGAGGGTGAGAAAGCGGTCCAGGAGAGAACCGGAGGCATATGCGAGATTGAAGTTGAGGACGGCGTCGATCATGCTGGTAAGGGCACCGTTGGCAGCGAAGTAGAGCAAGACCAACAGCAGGGGCACCACGGCAGCAGCAGCCATCTGGGTCGCTTCTCGGGCGAGCCGGCGCCATTCGCTGTGCCGGGCGCGGAGCAAGAACAGGGCCAGGGCAATTGCCAGCCAGATGCCGACCAGGTTCGGTTTGAGAAGAAAGGCGGCTGTGGCCGACAGCCCTAGAAGGTACAGGTGGGCTGCGCGCGGCGCTGCCAGGTAGCGTAGCGCCAGATAAAGGGCCAGGAATTGGAGGGGCAGGGCAAACGCTTCCGGCCGGTTGGCAGTGCCCAGCAAAGGCAATGTAAGCAGCCAGACGACGGTGGCCGCCACGGCCGGAAGCAGCGTGAATGCACGGCGGAGCGTGACCAGGCTGAGGGCGGTTGCGGCAAAGAGGGAGAGCGCTTCAAGAATCCAGATGCCCCAGTGGGAACCACTGCCCAGCCAGAGCCCCAGGGCGTTCAGGTAAAAGATGAGGGGTGGCTTGTGATCGAAGATATCACGATAGAGGATCTCGCCCTGCAGGATCCGCCAGCCCGAATACCCATACAGGCCGGCATCCCGGCCGGGAATGTCGAAGACGAGAGGACTCTGGGAAAGCAAGACCAGGGCGGCTGCCACTCCGAGCAGGAGGGCGACGGATAGCTGGTCTTTGCCAGTCAGGAAACGGACGTTTTGCACCTAGTGAAGGCGTTCCGGCCGGTGGGTTAGTTCACCCTTTAGATACGCCTGGACAGCTTCTTCGATTGACTTGATTTCTGTCAGGATCGTTTCGATGTTCGCCTCCTGGAGGGCGATCTGGGCACCCCGGCCCATGCCCCGGGCCAGGATCAGGTCGCAATCCTGGATCACAAATTAACTGTCGGGCGGATTATCGCCGGGGGCGCACTCGCCGTGGAAGTAATCCCATGCCTTGCAGGCGCTACCGTCGGAGAACACGCAGGCGCCGCACTCCTGCTCGTTCTCCAGCGTGCGAATCTCGTAGGTATGTCCCTGTTCGTGGCAGTAGGTGGCGGCCGCGTTGCCCGCAGCATCCTCGGTGTCGGCGGCCACGCCGGTGCGCACAATCTGGCCATGATCGTCGACGACAGCCTGCCAGCAGAAACCGGTGACGTCGTTGGTCAAGGCGACGTGGTAGGCCGTCGTATCCGCCAGGGGATAAGAGATGGTTACCCTACAATTATCGGCAGAAAAACGATAAGCACCAAATCCGGCCGGGGTCTCTGCCGTGCGCTCGCTAACCTGCCACTGCGTTCCCTCCGGGGGCACGCAATGGTTGGCGCTGGTTCGCAAGAAAGTGAGCACCGACTCGTGGGCGGCGGCAACAGGGGCCGGGGCTTCAATTGCGGCGGCCTCGGCGACGGCTTCGGCTAGCGGCTCTTCGCGTGCCTGGTCACAGCCGCTGGACAGGAGCAGGAAGAGCGAGAGGACGGTGAGGAAAAGTAGCAGTGTGGACAAGGTGTGTTTCTTCATGTTTTACTCCCTTGCTCCCCCAGATTGGTTACATTGACGATAGCGTCCTTTGTTAGGAGTGGGAAATGAGATTTGCGTTCCCCACTAATGCCAGAGATGGGATTTAAGGGCCGTTATTCCTCCACAGATGCCAGTAGGTGCAGCCGCCGGGCCAGCTGGCTGCCTTCGCCCGCATAGAAGATCATCAAGACCACGGTCGGTTTGGCGCCGACGTTGCAGAAACAGTGGTCCAGGCTCGCGTCAAAGAGGAGAGAAGTCCCTGGCTCCAGCCGGTACACATGATCTTTGATCGCATACTCCAGCGCACCTTCCAAGCAATAGACGAACTCTTCCCCGGCGTGGGTAACCGGCTGATCCAGGTTGCCGCTACCCGGGGCCAGGGTGATCAGGAAGGGTTCTAACTGCTGGTTGCGGAGACCAATGCCCAGACTTTCCATGACGATGCCGTTGGCAGCGGAGCGCAGGCGCGTGTCCGGCTGGACGAAGACGACTGCCTCCTCGTGGTCTGTTTCGAAGAAGTTGGTAATCGAGACGTTGAATGCCTGGGCCAACAAGTGAAGAGAGGAGACGGTGGGAGAGTTCTCACCCCGCTCGATGAGGCTGATGGCGTTGGCCGAAAGGCCGCAGCGCTCGGCGAGGGCCCGTAACGAATACCCGCGTTCTTCCCGGAGCGACCGGATCCGCCGTCCGACGGCCGGTTCCTGGATTTCGGTGGTTGTGCCTTCTGTTGCTGCCATATGCTTTATCCTCCAATACTGAGGTATTGTATCATACTGGATTACATTTGTAAACTAAAGTTTACACAAATGAATGACGGGGGTGATTTGATGCAGATCGGCGTTGCCTGCCGAAGGTCGAGCCGGGAGGGGGATGCTGTTAGATCATGCCTGATGGGGAATGCGTGCCCGGAGCCGGGTCCCTGTACCAGGGATGCTCTGTATCGTCAGGCTGCCTCCATGCCCTTCCACGCGCTCCCGCATGGATTGGAGCCCCAGGTGGCCGGGAAAGTGGTTCTGGGGATCGAACCCGGCGCCATCGTCCTGCACTTCCAGCACCACTTCCCGATTGCCGGCGGTGATGGTCAGGAAAACCCGGCTGGCGTCGGCATGTTTGACGACATTGTGTAGAGCCTCCTGGGCCACGCGGTAAAGGGCTTCCTTGGTCGCCAGTGGCAGGTCAGGCTCCGGATCGAAGGTGGCGTGAATCTCAAGCTGGTGGCGCGCTTGAAGGGCATGGACAAAGTGGGTCAGGAGGGGGACCAATCCTTCCATCTCCAGTGATTCGGGGCGCAATTCGAAGATCAAGGCCCGCATCTCCACCAGCGCTGCCTTGGCCAGAGAGAGCGTGTATTCCAGCGGCCGGCGCAGCTCGGCAACCGGAACGACCGTGCCCTCGTCCGGCAGGACAGAAAGGGCAGTGTTCATTCCCAACCCGATGCCGTAGAGGGCCTGGGAGACGGAGTCGTGTAATTCTCGAGCAAGCTTCTGCCGCTCTTGGAGGGCTGCGAGGGTATGTGCCTGCTCGTAGAGGTGGGCATTCTCAATGGCGACCGCCACGTGATTGGCCAGGGCCAGGGCCAACTGGGCGTGGCGGGGCGTGTAGTAGCCGGCCTGCGCGTGCTCAAAGACGAGTACGCCCAGGGCTCGATTCTGGAGGAGAAGGGGCACGGCCATCCAGGAAGTGCCGCGCGCCGTGTCGCCAGCAGGTGTTTTGCCCAATCTCTGGCGCCATCTTTGGGCTATAGGGGTGTCGGCATGGATATCAGGGACGATCAGAGGTGCCCGTAGTTCCAACAACCCGGCAGGGGGCTGTTGTTTCTGGGGCCACGCCAACGTGCCCGAGGCTTCAGCCAGCTCGAGCCGGCTCTGCTCCTGAACCAGGTAGACGGCCAGGCCGTTGAAATTTACTACCTGCTGCAATTGGCCCAGGAGCAAAGAGAGTAAGGACGAGAAATCCAGGGTTGAGGCCACGCTGCGCGAGACGTCAAGCAACGTCTGCAGCTCGCGGGTACGTTCTTCCACCCGTTGCTCCAACAGTTCGTGTGCCTCCGCCAGTTCCCGGGTGCGCCGGGCGACTGCCTGCTGGAGCCGTCCCTGGCGGTCGACAGTCAGATATACGACGGCTGCCAGCAGCGTAGCGATGAGCAGGCCGGCAACGCGCGCCAGCAAAAGATCGTCGCGGATGGAGGCCTCCCAGCCACCGGCCGGAATGCCGCCCAGCGTCCAGCGCTCCTCCGCCACCGCGATTTCGTTGACGACCGGATCGCGGGCAAAAAGGGTGTAGGAGCCCAGAAAAACCCGGCCCCGGGCATCGCGCAGGGCGAGCTCCAACGGGGCCGAGTCAAGACGCAGGTTCGGATCGCCGAGCAACGTGTCCAGATCGAGGGCCACCTGCACCAATCCCCAGTAGCCACCGTCCCGATAGACGGCGCGGGTCCCGATCAGAGCCAACGTGCCGTCCGGCAGGGTGAGCGGCCCGGCAAGGACCGGCTCGTCGCCGGCCATCGCCTGTTCTACTGCTGCGCGCACTTCGGAATCCGGGTTCTGGGTCAGGTCGTGGCCGAGGAGCGCGCGGTTCTCGTTGGGGGCAAAAAGGTGTTGGACGACACCATCAGGCGCGATAGCCAGGTAGCGGAGGCCTTGCATACCCAGGTGGATCCCGGCAGCGTAGGACTCAAAATCCGTCCAGAGCGCTTCCCCCTCTTCGGCCGCGGGCACAAAGCCCACCAGCCCTTGCAGCCGGGAGAGATGGGTGTTGAGCACCACAGCCAATGCTTCCCCACGTGTCCTGACCTCGTCGCGGGTTGCTGCGTGTTGTTCTAAAAGTAGTTGTTTGGCATACCAACCGTCGGCATAGGCCAGCAAAGCAAGCGACAGCATGGAAAGCACCAGCGTGATGTAAAGGGCTCTGTTACCGTGCCAACGTTGCCGTCGGGAGGAAGAAGGTAAGTAAGACATCTTGAAATCGTGTATAATCCAGAACTTGGTTGATGAGCAGTGGTAGGGAGATCTTATCCGTCTTTTCCCAGTTATGCCTCCGTCACATGACGGAGGCTATCTGGGTCAGATGTCCGATGTGGCCGGTGTTTCCCTTTGCTATGCTATGAATGTCTTTAATAACAAAGCAAAGGAAACCTTCCAATGAAAACAAAATTGATCTTACTGACATTCATCCTGATCGCCCTGTTTCTCTCCGGCTGTGCCCGGCTAGGTGGCGCGACCGATGAAACCGTTGCCTGCCCTCAGCCGGCTCCGGAGACGGAACTGCTGAAGAATGAACAGCTGGGCTACTGCCTGCTTTATCCGGATAACTATACGGTAGAGTCGCATGACAACGGCGATACGCTGGTCATTGATTCGGTCATGAACCATGTCGATCCGCGCTTTGACATTGCGGTTGAGGACGCCGGCGGGCGCACGGCCGCCGATGCTGCTGGCGAGATGAGTGCCGGCCTGCCCCCAGACATGGTCACGCGCAGCACCCTCACCCTCGACGGCGAAGAGGCGGTGGTGTTGGACAATTACCCCGGACAGGAAATAAGCCGGTTCGTCTTCGTCGTCCACGGAGACCGTCTCTACCGGCTGATGTTCACCCATACTGCTCCCGAACTGGGCGAGACGTACACCCAGGCGCAGAACCTTTATACAGTTGTGACTAACTCCTTCCGCTTCTTAACCGCGCAGTAGGCGGCTGCAGCCCCCGGCGAAACCGCCGGGGGTCCCTACCTCTTATTCCAGACCACTATTCTCGGTCGATACCAGGCCCATTTGCACCGCCAGGACCGCTGCCTGGGTGCGGCTGAGAACGTCCAGTTTGCTCAGAATATTGCTAACATGAGTCTTGACCGTCTTCTCCCCGATGCCCAGGTCGAGGGCAATCCCCCTATTGGTCAACCCTTCCGTCACCAATTGTAGCACTTCCAGCTCCCGGGGTGTCAGCTCCTCGGCCGGGGACGGTGGCTGCTGCTGGCGCATCAGGCGGGTTGCGACTTCCGGAGATAATTGGACCTGGCCGGCGGCAGCCGCTTTGATCGCCCGGCGTAGCTCGTGCGCTTCCGTATCTTTAAGCAGATAGCCAATCGCCCCGGCGCGGATGGCGGCAAAGATGCGCTCGTCTTCGAGCACGCTGGTAAGGGCCAGGACCTCGATCTCCGGCAGTTCACGCCGGATCGTTGCCGTGGCCTCAATCCCATCCATCTGCGGCAAGAGCAGGTCCATGAGCACCACGTCTGGCTGTAGCCGGCGCGCCTCACGCACTGCCTCCACCCCGTTCCGTGCCTCGCCGACGACCTCCAGTTCGGGATCCAGTCGCAAAAACATTTGTAGCCCTTCGCGGACCACGCTGTGGTCGTCCACAATGAGAATGCGAATCGTCATCTGTCCCTCTCCTCTGGTTCTGATGGCACCTTTACGTTTCTAAAAAAATACGGATAGCGAAAACCAGCCTGCAGCGGACTCGGCCAGGAGGTCGACCCGAGCAGTAGTTTGACGTGAGTATAACATAAACCGGTTAATTGCCAGTTACCAGGGAGGAATCAAATCCGCCTACCCGGCGGCAAATAACGGCACCATTGTCGCACGTGATAAGGGCCAGACAGAAGTAGTTGGTGGTGGGGTTACCGAGGCGGGCCAGCAGCGGGTGTGGGGCGGAAACGTCGTCGTAGTGGAGGGTGCCCGGCGTGAATTGGTGATGACAACCAGTGGGTCGCGGAGCGCCAGCTATTCGCTGGCGGAGGTTGCCGTGGGGAGGAGCAGGTGAAAGGTGGCGCCGGCACCCGGTTCGCTCTCCACCCAGATGTGGCCCCCGTGCCCTTCGACGAGGGAGCGGGCGATGGCCAGCCCGAGGCCGGAACCACCGGCATGCCGCCGGCGCGATTTGTCGCCCCGGTAGAAGCGTTCGAACAGGTGGGGGATGTCTTCGGGGGGAATGCCGGGGCCGGTGTCGGAGACAGTGATCAGTGACCAGTGGTCAGTGGCGGGCGCGTGGGAGTTAGCCAGTCGGCTAGGGAACCGGTCCGGTGGCGGGGTGGCAGAAAGCGTAATTTTCCCATCCGGAGGCGTATGGCGGAGGGCGTTGTCGACGAGATTGGTAAGGACCTGGACGATGCGGTCCGGATCGACGTCTAGAGGGGGCAGGTCGGGAGCAACATCCAGCGTGAGAGTCACCTGCTGGTTCTGGGCCTGGGGCGAGTGGGCGGCGACGGTCTGTTCCAGGAGCGGGCGAACGTCTACCGGCCGGGGGAGCAATTCCAGTTCGCCGGCTTCGGCGCGGGAAAGGGTGCGTAGATCTTCGACCAGCCGGTGCAGGCGTCGGGCCTCATCATGGATCAGGTCAAAGGTTTCTTCATTTGGGGGGAGGACGCCGTCGCGCAGGGCTTCGGCGTGCCCCTGAATGATGCTGATCGGCGTGCGCAGGTCGTGGGCGATGTCGTTGGTTAATTGTTGGCGCCGTTCCTGAGCGTACGCCAGGTCCTGGCTCATCTGGTTGAAGGCGGTGGCCAGGTCGCCCAGTTCATCGCGGGATCGGACATTGACCTGCCGGCCCAGTTCGCCGCCGGCCACGGCGCGGGTGGCGCTGGTGAGCTCACGCAGGGGCCTGGTGAGGGTACGGGCCAGAAGGACCCCCAGGAGGAGGGCGACGACGGTGGCACCGATAGCGGCCACGAGCAGGGCCTGGTTGACACGGTTGAGGAAGTGCTCGGCGGCCGGGTCGGTCGCGACCGCCGTTTCCCGGCCGAGCAGGGTGCCGACCTGTTCGCCGCGGACTTCGATGGCAATGCCCTCGGCCAGAGTTTCCGCCGCCAACTGCGTCCCGGCCGTGAAGCCAATGCCGGGCATAATGACCACACCCGCTGCATTCGCCAGAGCCACCCCCCGGCCGGCCCCGGCACCCGGGCCGGCGCCCATGCCCTGCCCCCGACCGGCGCCCCGCCCCCGTCCATCGCCGTCCGTCTCGTTCATGTCGCTCATGCCGGCCGGCAATGTCGCCCAAAACTGCTCGATCCCTTCCCAGCTACCGTTGATCCGGTAGTAGTCGGCCAGACGGATGGCCAGGTCCCGTTGGGCCTGGCTCGCCTGGAAGGTGCCGAACTCGCTGGCGGTGGTCCGGCCGGCGAGCAGAGAGATTAATACCGTGCCGACGAGGCTGACGACGAGAAAGGCAAGGATGAGTTTGATGGTTAGTGAGCGCATTCTATTAGAGATTGGAGATTAGAGAGTGGAGATTGTGTGACCAGCCAATCTCTAACCTCTAGGCTCCCTTAAAGCGATAGCCGACGCCATAGACCGTCTCGATATAGCGTGGGTTGCGCGGGTCTTCCTCGATCTTCGCCCGCAGATTCTTGACGTGAACGTCTACCGTGCGTTCGTAGCCTTCGTAAGCGTCTCCCTGGAGCCGATCTAATAGCTCCATGCGAGAGAAGGCGCGGCCGGGGGTGCTCATCAGCGTGGCCAGCAGATCGAACTCCGAAGGGGTGAGGTCGACCATTTCGCCGGCGACGGTAACCCGGTGGGCGGTGCGGTCTAGGGCCAGATTGTCAGCGCGGAGAACGTCGGCCTCGGCCGGTTCTTTCTGGGCACGGCGGAGGACGGCGCGCACGCGGGCTACCAGTTCCCGGGGGCTGAAGGGTTTGGTGATGTAATCGTCGGCGCCCAGTTCCAGTCCCAGTACTTTGTCGGTTTCTTCCACGCGGGCGGTGAGGAGGATTATGGGCGTATCTCGTTCCTTGTGGTGGAGGCGGATAAATTCCCAACCGTCCATTTCGGGCATCATCAGGTCAAGGATGATCAGGTCCGGCTTTGCCTGGCGGGCAGCAAAGAGCGCTTCCCGGCCGTCGTGGGCGGTGACGACATGGAATCCCTCCTGTGCCAGGTAAGCGCGCACGAGGGAGACCAGCCGTTCTTCGTCGTCTACTACCAGAATCGTCTCGTTCATAGTCCCTATTATGCGTGAGGATGGGGTAAAGGGCCAGAGCGATAGAGGGGCCGAAATCCTCCCGGAGGGGGTGCCTCCGGGAGGATAGGGGTTGGGCAGGCTATAAGAAGAGAGAAGAGATGTTATGGGGTATGCATCCGGCCGTAGCCACTGCCATTGCCGCTGCCGACACCGGTCAGTTCATCCGGCACACGCCCTTGTTGGCCACCGCCACGGCCTGCCGGGCTGTTGTTCCAGCCTGGACCACTGCCGTGGTTGCCCATGCCGGCGCCGCTGGCGCTGCCGAAGGCAGGGCGGTTTTGCAGCCACTCGGCCTGTTCGGCGGTGATGGTCCCGTCGGCCAGCGCCTGGTCAATGGCTGCTTCACGAACGGCAGCCATCGCTTCGCGGACCACCGGCAACTCAACGCCCAATTCCTGGGCGAGGACGGCGAGGGGGGTGCCTTCTGCCTGCGCCGCTTCTAACTCTTCTACGCTGATGCCGAGGGCAGCGGCAATAGCGGCGTGCATTTCCGCTTCGTCTACAAAACCGAGGCCGGGCGCGTCACCCACGCGCGGGCCGGGACCCATACCGGGTCCACCGCCCAGGTTGCCGCGGTTGGCCGGGCCGCCGGCACGATTCTGCATCCAGGCTGCTTCTTCCTCGGTAATGGCCCCGTCGGCTACGGCCTGTTCCAGCGCTTCGGCTCGGGCGGCAGCCATTGCTTCGCGGACGGCCTCGATTTCGACGCCCTGTTCCTGCGCCAGCGTAACGAGGGTCTGGCCTCCGGCAAGGGCAGCGTCCAACTCTTCGACGGTGATTCCCAGCACGCCGGCGATGGCCGCGTGCATCTCATCCTGGTTAACGGCGAGCAATCCCTGGCCGGCTGTAGCCCCCCGGCGCTGGCCGTAACCGTTGCCGGCCGGTGCTACCGTATCGGGAGCAGAATCCTGCACCTCTGGTTCTACCTGGGCCAGGAGTGACGTTGCCCCGGCCGGTGCATCGCTTTGAGCGAAGGCCGCCACGCCCCCGATGAGGACAATCAGGGCCAACACGCCTAAGATCGCGATTGCTTTCAATGTTCTGTTCATTTTCTTACCTCCACAACGTACCTGTACTTCAGGAGCAACGTTCTTCTTTGTCAATACCGTGCTTCTCCGCAGGTACGAATTATCTGATAGTTATGCTTCCAGTATAGGGTGACCCTGTGAAGGAATTATGAAGAAGACGTGTGCGAGTTGTGTAATCGTGGCAAACAACACGTTGATCCGGCGGCAATCGGCATTGGTGTCTTATTCCCTGATTCAGTTGCCGCTTACCCATGCAAACTGTTATGCTGGCAGTGGGGCCTAGCGTGTGCTGCGCTGCCAGCCGTGGAAGAAATTCCTTGCGAGCCCTGGCTGTCGATTGCTATAAGTTGAGGAGAGTGTATGCCAGAACAGATTGTTTTTCTTTCCGACCCGGCCTTATGGCAGCGCGGCCATGGGCGGGACCACCCTATGAAGCCGGAGCGGCTGCAGCGGACCCATGAATTGCTGGCAGAGGCAGGGGCTTTCGCGTGGGAGAATGTGCGGGTGGTGGCTCCCCGGCCGGTCACCGTGGAGGAATTGGCCCGCTTCCACTCGACGGAATACATTGACGCCGTCCGGGTACTAAGCGAGGGCGATGACAGTGTGCCGGCCAGGCGCTATGGTTTTGGATCCGGCGACAATCCGGTTTTTGCCGGAATGTACGAATCGGAAGGGTTGAAGGTGGGCGGTGCGCTTCAGGGGGTGGAATTGTTGCTGGCGCATGAGGCAACGATCGCCTTCAATTATGGTGGCGGATTGCACCATGGTGGTCGCAATTTCGCTTCCGGCTTTTGCGTCTTTAACGATGCAGCGGTGGCTATCCACCATCTGCTGGCAGAAGATCTGCGAGTGGCGTATGTGGACGTGGACGTGCACCATGGAGACGGGGTGCAGGATGCCTTCTACGATAGCAACCGGGTACTGACCATCTCTCTCCACCAGAGCGGGCACACGCTTTTTCCCGGTACCGGTTTCCTCAATGAATATGGGACAGGGACCGGCCGGGGGTACAGCGTGAACGTGCCCCTGCCGTTGGGGACTACCGACGAAGGCTACCTGGATGCGTTCCGGGCGGTGGTGCCACCTCTGGTCGACCGGTTCGCGCCGGATGTCCTGGTAACCCAACTGGGGGTGGATACCCATTACCGGGACCCGCTGGCCAACCTCTCGCTGACGACCGAAGGGCAGGAGGCGATTTTCCGAGAGCTGCGTGCCCTGTCGCCCGGTCGTTGGCTGGCGTTGGGTGGGGGCGGTTACGCCTTGGAGGTGGTGCCCCGCGCCTGGGCGCTGGCGCTGGCAGTGATGGCCGGAAGGGAGTTGCCGGAGAAGCTGCCGGCCGGGTACCGGGAAAAGTACGGGGGATTGTGGTTGCGGGACCGGGAGGTGCCGAACTGGGTGACGGAGGGACAGGAAAGAATGCGGGAGCGCGTAAAGTCGGTAATTGAGGCAGCGCGAGAGTGGTACGAGATTTAGCTCCCGTTCTGCTGCAGAAAGTAAGGGGGATAACAGCGATAATAGCAGGAAGCCAGGCTCGGGAGGCAAAAAGCCTGGCTTCCCGGTAATTAGCGCTCGCGCGGGGCGCCGTCCAGGATCCAGCTACGAAGGGCGTCCAATTCTTCGGGAAGTACCTGGCCGAAATGGTCTCGGGGTCCGGACTGAACCTGGATGAGGCGGCTGCTGTCGGGATCGTTGGGGATCACCACGGGGCCGCCGGCGGTGCCTGCCATCAAACCTTCGTAAGTGGAGAGGTCCAGCCCTGCTTCGGCATTGGCACCGCTATGGCAGAAGACACAGCGACCCTCGAACAGCGCCTGGAAGGTGGCGTCATAAGTTAGAGCGACCCCTTCCAGCAGGTAAGGGCTGGTGTTAAGCAGGATGTAACGCTGCCGCTCCAGCACCGGCTCCAGGGCGGCGGAGTCAAAGCCGGTGTGCTCCCACTCGTTGGCGTGGCAGGCGACGTTGCCGCAGAAGCTGTCGCTGGGTTCCGGCTTCCCTTCCAGTTCGGTGTAGGGGGTTGCGTCTGGCGCCGGTTCGTGGCAACTGGCGCAGGAGCTATCAATCATCTTGCCATGGAGGGTGATCCAGCTGGTGTGAATGTGGGAGGGCGGTTCGGGTCCACGTACCAACTCGATTTCGGTCACCAGTTCGCTGCCGTCGGTGACGACCGGAACAGAGTGGCAGAGATTGCACTCCAGGCGGATGGCTTCTTCGGTACCGGTCAGGTGTTTGCCATCATGGCAGCGGAAACAGCCGGGTGATTCGCTGTGGCCGAGGTTGTTGGGGTGGGTCTGCCAGTCTATCTTCTGCTCGGGAAAGACCATCTGGTTGTACATGTCGAGCAGGGTGGCCTGGGCAGCTTCGATGTCCGCCTGTCGCTCGGCGTATACTTGCGGATGATTCGTTTCGTAAAAAGCGTCTAACTCAGAGATGCCTGTGACTGCCTCTTCCTGATTTTGGTAGCGGTGGCTGAGGAGGGTGACCGCCTGCTCCCGGAGCTGGGGCAAATCCCGGGGGAGCAGATTCTTGAGCATGGCCTGGTCTACCGCTTCCGTGGGGTCGGGGATCTCGTGGGTGATACGGTTGTGACAGGTGATACAGTCCATTTTTTCCAACGTCTGCCCGGCCACATCTTCCGGGGTGACGCCGGAGGCGATGTCATAATACTCTTTGATGCTGCCGTCTGCCTCTACCACGCGCACGTACGGGATCTCTTGCTGCAGGGGATCTTCGGTCAGGAAGTAGACTTCGTTTTCGATGTGCCAGTGAATGCCGCGCCCCAGCCCCTCGCGGCGGGTGCCGCCTCCGGTCTTGAGGATCAGATGGGTGATTTCCGGGGTAAGGGCGTTTTCACCGCCGAAGTGGGGAATCTCGCGCAGGCTGTCGTCGGAGAATTTCTCCGGAAAGTGACAGGTTTCGCACGATTGGCGGGCGGGACGCATGTTGCGGGTGTAGATGGGGAATTCGTAATCCTGAGTAATGGTCAAGATTACATGGCGCAGGTCGCCGGCTTTACGGGTAACCTGGGTGGTGACCACGTCCCGGCCGATGTGACACTCGGTGCATTTCACCCGGGCGTGGGGGGATTGGAGATAGGCGCTGTATTCCGGCGGCATGGTGTGGCAGGTGGTGCCACAGAATTCGGAGGAGTTGGTGTAGTTCCAGGCCTCGACGCTGCCATAGGCGACGAAAATGGTGAGCAGGCCGAGGATGGCGAAGGGCAGCAGGCGCAACCAGACGGGGGTCCCGGCCGGGGGCAGGAAAAAACGCTTGATGGCTGACCAGATTCTACGCATACGTTACTCCTCTTCTAAATGGGACGCTGATTTTCCTGGTTGCCTTATTCTTCAATACTCGCGATCACGGTCAGGGTGTTGTCGTCGCGGTTGCTTCCGGTGTCCCCTCCGGGGTAGGTGTTGGAGCCAGGGTGGGGGTGGCGGAGGGCTGCGGGTTATGGTAGCCGCGGGCCATTTCGGCCAGTTCCTCCAACTCGCGTTCAACCGCAAATTGATCGTTGTGACACTGTTTGCAGGCAAAGGTCAGAGTTATGTAGGGCATCACCTGGCTGCCATCTTCACTGAATTGGGGGGCGTTGGGATCGGGATTGATGGCGAATTGGTGAGAGCGAACGTCGGCAATGAACAGATCCGGGTCACCCTGGGCGGAGAAATTCATCGGCGGCATGTGACAGTCGATACAATCGACGGCACCGTGGCGCTCGTTTTTGGAGGTGGTCTGGGCCCAATGACAATTTTCACACGCCTGGCGGATCCCCTGGTTGGGATTTAATTCCTCGTCGGCGAAGTTAGCGCTGGCGTGGGGGTCGTGGCAGGTGATGCAGGAGAGGGCGAAGTGTTTCGTGTTATAGAGTTCGCCAAATTGTTGCTGGTGCCGGCCGAAGGATAATTCGTCGTCGGCAGCGATGGTCCTCGGATCCTGGTACAGGTGACAATCGCCGCAGAGTTGGGAATCCCGTTCGACGACCATCTGCACGCCCTGGGGATTGGCGGCGTGGAGGCTGCCGGGTCCGTGGCAACGCTCGCACTGGATACCCTCAAAGGTCCAGGTCCCGACAATGCCTTCAAGGTCGTCCTGGTGTCCGCGTGGCTGGTAGCCGGTGGTATGGCAGCGGGCACAGTCAAATTCCAGTGTCTCGCCGGGATGGTAAGGGACCCATCCGGCCGGGGCATCGATGCGCTCGTAGGCAAAATTATACTGGGTGGCCTCTCCCTCCTCGCCGGTGAGCAGATAGCCGTTCTGATCGACAAAACGCGCCTTCCAGCCGTAGCCGCCGATAATGTAGCTGATGTCGTCCCAGGTGTAGCCTTCGGGCGGGCCGGGAATGCCGCCCGTCTCGCTGTCATAAGGGTAGGCGGGTGCCTCGTCACCGCTGACGGCCGGGAGGGCATGGGGGTGGGCGGCGAGGGAGAAGCGGGCGTAAATCTCCTCGTGACAATCGGCGCACGTTTCCGAACCGGCGAATTCCTGGCTGGCGGTGGCATTTTCGCCGGCGGGACCGGGAGGGCCGACAGGGCCCGCCGGCCCGGCGGGTCCGACGGGGCCTGGTTCAGGTTCTGCTTCGCAGGCGGCGAGGGCGCCGGCAGCCAGGACCAGCACAAGGATGAGCAGGATCAGGGTGAGAGTGCGACGTCGCCAGGACATGCAGGCCTCCTTTGACAAGACAATTCCGATGATGGTTGATCTCCTGGACCACATTAACGGGCCGGCCGGTCTGTTCAGACACTACGCGCCGAGAGAGGTGGCGACTGGAATGAAAGCGGGCAGGACTGAACCCGGCAAGCCTAATATAACACAGGCAATTTTCTGCAGAGTGGTACAGATGTCGTAGATCTGGGTGACATTTGTCATATAAAGCGGTGTGAAGCGGCCAATGTCGAAGGGGATCTTATCCCCATACGCCTTTAAACAGGCTGTCGTCATCTATTATAACAGAGATGCGGCCTGACAGGGGGCAGGAGTTAGAAATAGAAGAGGGAGAGCATGGTCATGATTACCGCCGTCTGCAGCAGGAAGATGGCGCCGTTGTTGAGAAGGTAGTGGCGCATGCCGTAGTGGCCGGGATCGCGGATCATCAGGTTGGAGCCGTGGATGAGGGGGGTGACGTAGGAGGTAGTGACGGCAATGATGATGGCGATGGCGAAGGGGTAGGGAGAGAGGGATTGGGCCACGGCCAGGTTAACGGCGATGGGCAGCAGGAGGACGCCGGTGACGGTGTTGGAGATGACCTGGGTGAGGAGAGCGGTAAGAAGGTATAAGAGAAGAATGGTCAGGATTGGCGGTATTCCCTGGCTGACGCCGCTCACGGTATCGGCCAGAAGGGCGGCCAGCCCGCTTTGCTCCAGGGCGGTAGCCAGCGGGAGCATGCCGCCGATGAGGACCAGGATGGGGGCATCCACGCTCTGGTAGGCCCGGCTGGGAGTGATGGCACCGCCGAGGATAAGGGCGAGGGCGGCACCAAGACTGGCAGTGGCCAGGGGGAGGAGACCGGTGACCACGGTGACCAACATCACGGCGACAATGCCCAGGGTCAGGCCGACCTTGCTGGTGACGAGGTCGCCCCTGGCGGGGCCGAGGTGGGTGACCAATACCAGGTTCAGGTGATTGCCCACCTGGCGCAACCGTTCCAGAGGCCCCTGGACCAGCAGGGTATCGCCGGGCAGCAATGGCTGGGCCTTAAGCTCGCCGCGCAAGGCCTGACCCTGGCGGTGAACGGCGAGGACATTTAACCCGTGTCGCTCCCGGAAGCCGCTTTCCAGTACCGTCTTGCCGACCAGCTCAGAACGGAAAGGAACGATTACTTCCGCCAGGCGCAATGACTGTTCTTCCAGAGATTCAAATTTGTCCAAAGGAATCGTTCCCTTTGGTTGGAGATGGTGGAGGGCGGCTGCTTGGTGGACGTCTCCGCGTTCCCCTTCGACGATGAGGAGGTCGTCCTGTTCCAGGATCCAGTCGGGCCGGGCAGGGCGGAGGTTGTCCATGGCCGGCTGGATGGCGACCACGTTGAGGCGATAATCGGGCGCAAGCCCACTCTCGTCCAGACGGGTGCCGATCAGATCAGAACCAGAGCGGACACGCACCTGGTACAATTGTTCCCGGAGTTCATATGTTTCTTCTACCTCGTCCAGGGAGGGACGCTCTGCCGCATCCGGCACTTGCTGGGGAAGCAGGCGCCGGCCGATAAAGACGAACCAGAGGATGGCGATGGCCAGAGAGGCCAGGCCGTAAGGGGTGAGGGTGAACAGACCCAGAGAGTCGAAACCGTTGCTGATGAGCACGTCATTGATCACGAGGGTCGAGATGGCGCCGATGAGGGTAAGCATGTCGCCCATGACGGCGGCGGTGGTCATGGGGATCAGAAATTGGGCCGGTGCCTGGCCGACGCGACGGGCGAGACGGAGCACGGCCGGAAGGAGCACGGCCACGACCAGTAGATCGCTAAGGATGGCACTCATCAGGCCGGCGGCCAGCATCACGACCAGCAGGAGGACGGTATCTCCTTGCTGGCTGAAGCGTTGAAGCCGGTCGGCGATGATCGTGGCAACACCGGTTTCATAAAGGGCGGCGCCGATGATGAAGATGGCAGGGATGATAATGATCACCGGCTGGCCGAAGGCGTTGAATGCCTGTTGCGGTTCGAGGACACCGGTGAGGATGAGAGAGAGCATGACCAGCAGCGCGGTAAGATCTGCACGCAACCGCTGGCTGCCCATCACCACCAGGGTGGCGACGAGGATGACAAAGGTAATGATGGCGTCGAGGCTCATGGGGCGATTGTAGATGGGGGGTGGGCGGGCGGCAAGTGATTGAGGGGAGGGTCCCTGGGCAGGTGGCAATCATAGGTGCCACCTGCCCTGGGAGTCGTTTCACCTGGTGACGAGCGGAAGGAGGACAAAGCTGGAGCGGGTTATCCTCACCTGGATGGAAATGCTTTCGTTGGGGTTGTCCGGACTGGTCAGGGTCACCGTTGCCGTGGCGCCGGCCGGTACGCTGGTGTCACTCACGCTCACCAGAATGCTATCCGGCGTCGCGCCTGAGGTTGCGCCAAGCTCTACCCACGGCTCGCTGGCGCTGGCCTGCCAGGAGATCGACTTCTGTGTATTCTCGTTTTTGAGGAAGAGCCGCTGCGTACTGCTTCCCTGTCCCAGGTCAAGCGTGATGCGCTCGGGACTCGCGACCAACCCGTCGGCAGGAAGCGGTAGCTGGCCCGGGTCGCTCACGACAGTCACTTCTACGTTACTGGTCGCTTCGCCGCCAGCCCCGTCATTTGCATGGAACGTAAGGGTGTGGGTGCCCGGACTCAGCTCGTTGGTGCTCAACTGCTTGCCATTCCCCAGGAGACCGTCGCTGTCAGAGTTCCATGTCAGAAGATTGTCGGGCATGGAGCCGGTGTCGGCGTCGTAGGCGATAGCGCTCAGGTTCAGGGTCTGGCCGGCAAGCACAGTTGTGCCATCCGGCGGCGACGTAATCTCAACAGATGGCTGGCGATTGGGCACGGTGACCTGATCGCTGACGGCGACGGCAGTATGGATCCCATCACTGGCCAGCACCCGGAAGCGAGCTTGCGTGCTGCCGGCGAGATTGGCGGCAGCGATCTCGATCGTACTCTCTCCGGTGGGGAAGGCCACCGTTTCCCAGGTTGCACCATCATCCTCACTGTACTGGACGAGGAACGCCAGGGGATCGCCGTTCGCATCGTCGGCAGACCAGGCAACCGTAACCGGATCACCGTCTAAAACCTCGCCACCAGTTGGTGCGGACACTGCCACGTCCGGCTTAGCGGCGCCGGCGGTGATGCTGGTCAGCACGTTTCCATCCGGCCCTTCGATTTCGACCCGATCTGTACCGGTCACGTAGGGCACGTGCTCGCCGATGGCCAGCCCGGCGACCGCTCCTTCTTCCGCTTCGTCCTCGACCGGCGGGCCCAAGCGGATTTGCTCAGGTGTGAAGGCATAGTGAGCCAGCTCCACGCCGGCGTCGTCGCGCAGAACGATGGCATAATCGCCGGGGACGCGAGGTGTTTGCTCTTCCGCATTGGGAATAACAAACAGGGGATCGAGTATAGATTCTCCGGTGTCAGGATCGATGACGCCGGAGACCAGGAGGCGATCCATGGGGGCGGCCTGTCCGGCCTGTTGCCTGGCGGCGTCTTGCAAGCGTTCCATCAACCCTTCGTAGGTGAAATCGCTGATCCACTGGTAGTCACAGTAGCTCATCACATCATGCCACCAATCAGGGTAGATCTCGTGGTCGCGTACGTCAAATCCACGGAAATCGTGGCGCCAGTTGTAGGGTCCCAGGTAGTCGGTGGGCGAGCCGATGTCACCGCCGGGCCAGGGGTAATAGGCACTGCCGTCGGCGTCGCAGAAGGGGGCGTGGGAGCGACCCAGCGTGTGCCCGATCTCGTGCCCCCCGTACCAATCGCCGTAGCTGCTGTCGTCATCCCAGTCGAAGCGACCCGAAGCGGGATCTCCGGTGGGCCCGGAAGCCTGGTTATCGGCGCGGACGCCGCCTTCCGCGCAGCCCCGCATGAACTTGCCACTATCAGAGACCATGGCATAGGTGCGCCGGGGGCCGCCGTCGTCGGCGGAGGGGGCAAAGAATTCGAGCCGCCGGTTGAGCCGGGCGCAGGGCTTGAACCGGTCCTCAAACAAATCGCCGTACCAGGCGGTACCGCTGATCCAGTTCAGGTCGTCAATAGGGTAGGCAGCTTCCAGCCAGCTTACTAACTGGGTGACGTGGGAGAAGGCAGGCCAGTGATCGCTTCCGTCCCGGCGATAACCAACGCGTACGATGCCCAGATTCAGGGGCGGCACGTCTTCAAAGGCAATGGATTTTGAATAGGTGTTGTTAGCGTAGTCGGTCTCGGAAACGAACCGCTCCCACGGGACCAGGTCCAGGCCGGGATTGAGGTGCGCTGTGAGATCGACCGGCCCTTCGCGGAAGCCGGAGGGTAGCTCAAATAAGAACGCACCGTCCTGGCTGGACGTGCTCAGATAGCGTCCGACGTTGATGCCGGCGCCATCGTTCAGGGGCAGAAGCCATCGTTCAGCGCTGCCCTGGCTTACCTGGAGCACGGCGCTGGTCCAATGACTGCCGCCGTCCGACCGGGCGAAGAGGCGGACGAAGGTGCGTTTGCCTGCCACCAGGTCTACCCAATTGCGCTCGTTCTGGATGCCCTGGGTAACCTCCATGCCTACCGGCTGGAGATCGGGCACCGGCGTCGCCGTGGGTGTGGGAGTCGGGGGCAGCGCGTAACCGAAGTCGATGTTTTCCCGATCTTCCCCGGCGCTGACGGTTACGTCCCATGGTTCCTCGCCGCTGGTGAGCACGTAGCCGGCCGGGAGGGTCCAATCGTCAACCGAGATGCGGTACGTGCCCGCGTCCAGATTGCCAAACAGGTAGTGACCGTTGCTGCCGGTGGTGTCGGTGTTGAGGACGACACCGTCTTGCTCCAGGTTCAAATGGACGTCCTGTATCCCACTTTCGCCGCTGTCCTGTTCGCCGTTATGGTTGGCGTCGTGCCAGACACGATCGCCGATGGAGGCGGGGACCGGCGTCGGGTCCGGCTCACTCGTATATTCAATTACCAGGCGTGCCGGGTGATCGTCCACATGCTCCTGTGTTTCGAAACTTTTGCCGGGATAGAAGTCGCCGCGGAGGGCCAGGCCGTGATTGGCATAGGTCCCCTGCGCCCAGTTCTGGACCAGGCTGGTTACATCCCAGGCATAGTACCGGTCTACCGCCGTCCCGACTGAGGTACTCCCCCAACAACAGTCGATATTGGGGCGCGTATTCCACGTGGCCGCGCCTTCACTCCAATTTTCTGTGTTTCTATAGACTTCGATTGTCTCCGGACTTGATCCGCCGCTGATGAGGTAAACGTCGAGGCGGGCACTGTTGATCGTCGCTCCCTCAGGGATAGCGGAGAGGTCGAACTCAGCCAGTGCGTACCGTTCGTATCCGAATTCAGTATTCCCGACCAGCATAGATGAGTCGGAGCCGTAATTCTCGTCGTCGACCCCGGGTGATTCGGAGATATAGGTGTCAAGGCTAACTTCTATGGTCGTCTCGGCGACTGGAGCCCGGCTATCGGCGGTCTGGACATTGCTCCCCGGCGGTTCGGCGCTATTTCCAAAGGAGACCAGAACAAATAGTGCCGTTACCACTATCAGGAGAGCGGCTGTCTGAAACCTATTCATATGAATCAACCTCGCAGGGGTGAAGTTGTGCGTCTGGATAGGCATTTACTGTAACGGAGTCTGAAGCACTTTGAAAGGAATTGGCAGGGACTGGAAGGGCAGTTAAGGTGCTTTTAAATTTGCGAGTCGAGGATGCCGGTGTTCATGGGGGGAACGTCAGGAAAGGGGTAAGCGGCCGATGGCATCTTCGGCCAGGCTGCCCAGGTACAGCACTCCGTCGTGTTCGACGGCGGCCGTGATCTGTTTCAAAATGGCCTTTGACGAATTGCCCGCTGCCTGCTATGCTTGTGCGCGTCACTTAACAATCTGGCTTTTTTCACAAAAGTCCTTATCTAGAGAAGTCGAGGGATCGGCCCGTTGACACTTCGGCAACCCGGCATATGCGTCTGGGTGCCAATTCCGGCAGAGTGGCGTCGCCAAAAGCGACGCAAACGCTCTGAGAGATAAGATGGTAGGAACTGCTCCCCACTGGCCCTTTCATCTTATCGGTGAAAGGGTTTTTGCTTTCTGGCCGGTAGCCGCCGGCTTAATCCCTTTTACACCGACAAAACAACCCGCTGTTCTGTTCCATGAGCCCCACAAAAAGCCGAGTCTTTCGGCCAGGTATTGGCCTTTGCAACTGTTGTCCCAAGAAAACTCGGTTTTTCAAGGCAGATAATACGAGGAGGATTACGCTATGCCATTGGTTGCCCATACCCAGTTGCCCACCTATGAAGTCCTGCGAACCCAGGGACACGATGTATTGACCCTGGACCGGGCACTGAAGCAGGATATCCGAGAAATACACGTAGGGCTGCTTAATATGATGCCAGATGCGGCATTGTACATTACCGAACAGCAGTACATGCATCTCGTGGGTAACTGTAACCAGATCGTCCAATTCTACATCCACCCTTTTACGGTGCCGGGGTTGCCCCGCAGCCCGGAAGTCCAGGCGTATATTGACACCTATTATGATTCCTTTGACCGGCTCCGGGAGGAAGGGCTGGATGCGCTGATTGTGACGGGAGCCAATGTGACCAATCCCGGGCTGGAGTTTGAACCGTTCTGGGAGCCGCTGCAGAAGGTGTTGGCCTGGGCATCGCGCCATCTGGCTTCGATCCTCTGCTCCTGCCTGGCGACCCATGCCCTGCTTAAATTGAAGCATGGCATTGAGCGGCGGCGGCTGCCGCGCAAGCAGTGGGGGGTGTTTCGCCACCGGGTGCGCGACCGCTCGCACCCGCTGCTGCATGACATCAATACCCGCTTCGACATGCCTCATTCCCGCTGGAACGAGGTCACGGCGGAACAGCTGGAAGCGGCCGGCTTACACATCCTGGTTGACAGCGAGGAAGCGGGGGTGCAACTGGCGGTCAGCCCCGACCACTTTCGCTTCGTCTATTTCCAGGGGCACCCGGAATATTTCCGGGTGAGCCTGCTTAAAGAGTACAAAAGGGAGGTGTTACGTTTTTTGAATGGTGAACTCGACGCGCCACCCCCTCAGCCGGAAAACTATTTCGGCCTGGAGGCGGCACAGATTGACAAGCGGTACCTGATTGAAGCGCTGGCGGCCAGGGAAAGGGGCGCGCCGCTGCCCCCATTCCCCGAGGAGGAAATCGATCCATATCTGGACAACACGTGGGGGGACACGGGGAAGGCGCTCTTCAACAACTGGCTGGGCCTCGTGTACCAGCTCACCGATACCGACCGGCATATTCCCTTCATGCCCGGCATCGATCCCCATGACCCACTGGGACTGCGCGCGTAGGCGCTTGCCCGATGCCGGCAAGGACGCTGGCAGACCCTTTGATACTTGAAATAAGCAGATTACAGGAGAGAAAATGAGAGACGAGACGATTTCTATCCACGCCGGTTACGAGAGTGATCCGACGACGAAAGCGGTGGCAGTGCCCATCTACCAGACGGTGGCCTATGAATTCGACGATGCCCAGCATGGGGCCGACCTCTTTAACCTGGCGGTGCCGGGCAATATCTACACCCGGATAATGAATCCCACCGCCGGCGTGCTGGAGCAGCGGGTGGCGGCGCTGGAAGGGGGTGTGGCCGGGCTGGCGTTGAGCGCGGGCAGTGCGGCCGTGAATTACGCGATCCTGACGATTGCCGAAGCGGGCAGGAACATCGTGTCGGTGCCCTTGCTCTATGGCGGCACTTACACGCTCTTCCGCCACATGCTGCCCAAGCAGGGGATTGAGGTTCGTTTTGCCGAGGATGACCGGCCGGAGAACCTGGAGGGGTTGATTGACGAGAATACGGTGGCCGTCTACGCGGAGACGATCGGGAACCCGGCCGGGAACATTGCCGACGTGGAAGCGATTGCGGCAATGGCCCACCAGCACGGGGTGCCGTTGATTGTGGATAACACGGTGCCGACGCCCATCCTGTTCAAACCGCTCCAATATGGCGCCGATATCGTCGTCCACTCGCTCACCAAGTATATGGGCGGTCACGGCAACTCGCTGGGGGGAATCATCGTGGATGGGGGCACGTTTCCCTGGGAGGAGCACGCCGGGCGCTATCCTGGGCTGACCACGCCGGAGCCGGCGTATCACGGCGTGGTGTACACGGAGGCGTTTGGCCCGGCAGCCTTCGCCGGCCGGGCGCGCACGGTACCTTTGCGCAATACGGGCGCAGCGATCAGCCCCTTTAACGCGTTCCTGATTCTGCAGGGAATCGAGACATTGTCGTTGCGGATGGAGAGGCACACCGAGAATGCGTTGCGGGTGGCCGAGTATCTCCAGGCGCACGACCGGGTGGCCTGGGTCAGCTATCCGGGCCTGGAGAGTTCGCCTTACTATGAGCTGGCGCAGAAGTATACCGGTGGCCGGCCTTCGGCCCTGCTAAGCTTTGGCGTCAAAGGTGGTTTTGAAGCGGGGATCAAGGTGTACGATGCGCTGCAGATCTTCAAGCGGCTGGTCAATATTGGCGATGCGAAATCGTTGGCGGCGCACCCGGCCTCGACGACCCACCGCCAGTTGTCGGCGGCCGAGTTGGAGGCGGCGGGGGTCACGCCGGACATGATCCGGCTGTGCGTGGGCATCGAAAACATCGACGATCTGCTGGAGGATCTGGAGCAGGCGCTGGCCAAGGCCGCTACCTGAGACCGGGAGCGTAGCGTTACACGGAGATCCACAGAGATTATCTCCGTGGATCTCTATGTAACGTCCTTTGCTGCGCCGCCGATTACGTTCTTTGGGCGTCAGGCTGTCACACGGGCGTGAGTTCTGGCCCCCCGGCCGTGTCGCGTACCTGAAACCCGGCGGTCGCAATCTCCTCGCGCAGGCGATCGGCATCCTGCCAGCGCTTTTCCGCCCGGGCAGCTTCTCGCGCCCGGACCAGCGCCTTGACCTCTTCCGGCACCACTACCGTCTCCGGCGTCCAGGTCCCGAGATCCAGGCCCAACACCTTATCAAGTTCGAGTACCGTCCCCTTCTTCACCGGCGGGGGTAGATCGCCCTTCGCCACTTCCCACGCCAGGGCCAGCGCCTTTGGCGCGTTCAAATCGTCGTTGATCGCCTCGCGAAAGCGATCAACATAGGCAACATCGGCCAGCCCCGGCTTGCCCCATTCATACACGGCGCTGCGCAGCCGGTTCAGGGCGGTGGCAGCAGCGTCCATCCCTTCCCAGGAAAAGTTCATTTTGGAACGGTAGTGGGCGCCCAGGCAGTAGATGCGATAGACCAGAGGATCATAGCCGCGATCTAGAATCGTCTGCAGGCGCAGAAACTCGCCGGCCGATTTGGCCATCTTCTCCCCACTGAGTTGGAGGAAATAGCCGTGGAGCCAGAAGTTGGCCAGGCGGGTGCCATGGCAGGCCTGGGTCTGGGCGATCTCGTTGGGATGGTGGACGGAAATATGGTCTTCGCCGCCACAGTGAATGTCGAAGAAGGGGCCAAGATATTCAATGGCCATGGCCGAGCACTCGATGTGCCAGCCGGGGAAGCCGACCCCCCAGGGGCTCTCCCACTCCATCTGCCGCTGCCGGTCCGGCGGGCTGAATTTCCAGAGGGCGAAGTCGGTGGGATGGCGCTTTTCTCCCATCTCGACGCGGGCGCCTGCTTCCAGGCCCTCCACGTCCAGGCGGGCCATGTGGCCGTAGTCGGGCAGGAGCGAGGTGTCGAAGTAGAGACCATCCGCGGTGCGGTAAGTGTACCCGGCGGCTTCGATGCACTGGATCAGGGCGATCTGTTCGGCGACATGTTCCGTGGCCTTGCACCAGATATGAGGTTCCAGGATGTTAAGCTGATCCAGATTTTCTTTGAAGGCAGCGGTATAGAGTGCGGCAATCTCCCACGCCGATTTGCCGGCACGGCGGGACCCCTTCTCCATCTTGTCCTCGCCGGTGTCGGCATCGGAGACGAGGTGGCCCACATCGGTGATGTTTTGCACGTGGGTCACCTGGTAGCCGTTGTATTCGAGGGTGCGCCGGAGGACGTCTTCGAAGATGTAGGTGCGAAGGTTGCCGATGTGAGCGTAATCGTAGACGGTGAGGCCGCAGGCGTAGAGGCCGACGGCCGGTGGGTGTAGCGGTTCGAATTCCCGCAGGGAGCGGGTGTAGGTATCGTAGAGGTGGAGAGGCATAAGAGTATCCTGCGCGGACGCTGTTGCTCAAAACTGTCTCGACCTTCCTATGTTATCATAGTTTTGACCGGCCGGATCAAGATAGGGTGCAGTAGCGGCAAAATGGAAGGGCAGCCGGCGCAGGTTATGGTCTCTGTAGTGGAAAGCTGAAAACGCCCAGCGCCTGGCAGTGAGTGGCAGATTCTGCGGCAGGCACGACCCGGTAGTAACGGCTGAAAGGAGCGGTGTTCAGCAGTTCGCGCTCAGTGTAGTCGTTGCCGGCCGTGAAGGTGGCCGATGTATCCCTATCGCCCGGGGTAAAAAAGGGAAATGGGCTGTGCCACACTTCCTGGCCCTCACCGCCCTGCCACGAGAGGGAAATGGCCGTCGCCTGGCGGCTGATAGTCGCCGGCGTGGCGCAGATGCCGGGCGTCTCGCTGCCCCGATCTTCGTCCACACGGACGAGCCAGTGGGTGTTCTGGAGGGGGACATCCTCCTCGCCGGTGAGCAGCAGGCAACTGTCCTGGCGCGCCGGATTGGCGCAGGTGGCGTTGGTGGGGCTGCGTCCATCGGCCGCGTTGTGGCTGATGGTGTGGGTGTTGGTGATCTGGTTAATGGCGTCTGGATCAAACAGTTCGACGCGCACCACGTCATGGGGATAACCGGCCGGGATCTCGATGCGGTAACGATAGCCGGCGCCGGTCGGGGAGAGGGGATCCCTCGCTGCGGTGCAACTGCCGGGTGGGCAAATTGGTCACGTTCATAGTCTAACTGACAGCATCTCCGCTGCCCAGGATCTGCTGCGGACCATTGCCGGTCTACAGGTTTCAGGTAGCCAATTAAAGTCTGGCGGGCTTGACAGCCGCAGCAGAAGCGGTCACTATTACCTCGAGATTAAACCATGGCGCGAGGAAAAAACTAAAATGAAACGCATTGTGATTACCGGTAGCACCCGCGGCATTGGCTTTGGTCTCGCCGCTGCCTTTCTCCAGCGGCAGTGCGCGCTGACCGTCAGCGGTCGCTCGCAAGCAAGCGTCGACGCGGCGCTGGCGAAGCTGGCGGCAGCCCATGGCGAGGATCGTTTACACGGGCAGCCCTGTGATGTGACCGAGCTCGCAGAGATTCAGGCGCTTTGGGATGCAGCGGTGGAGCGCTTCGGCGGCGTCGATATCTGGATCAATAATGCGGGGATCGGCCATCCGACCGAGCCGATGTGGGAGCTCTCGCCGGAGCAGGTGGCGGCCGTTCTCGAGACGAACATTCTTGGCACTACCCACGGCGTGCGGGTGGCGGTCCAGGGGATGCAAGCCCAAGGGGGTGGCCAGATCTACAATCTGGAAGGTTTTGGCTCCACCGGCCGGATCATGCCGGGGATGAGTATCTACGGCACGAGCAAGGCGGCGATTACCTATCTGACCAAGGCCCTGATCGAAGAGCTGAAAGGGACCTCCGTCCAACTCGGCAGCATCAGCCCGGGCATGGTGATCACCGACCTGATCACCGATCGCTTTGAAGAAAATCCAGAAACTGAATCAGAAGCGCGGGGCATTTTTAATATTCTGGCGGACCGGGTGGAGGATGTCACTCCGTGGATGGCAGAGCAGGTTCTGGAGAATGAGACCCACGGCAAGCGTATCACCTGGCTGACGAGACCGCGGATTATCTGGCGCTTTTTGAAGGCACCGTTCAGTAAGCGAGATGTGTTTGAACCATAGAAACCGAGTTTTTCCGCAAGTCAGTTCCCTACAACAATGCCCCAAAAAACTCGGTTTCTGGAATCCAGGAGAAACACGATGAAGATCGAATTTCTGGGAACGGCCGGGGCCCTGGTCACACCCCGGCCAGGGTGCGAGTGCGCGATCTGCGAGGAGGCGCGAGAGAAGGGGGTGCCGTACAGCCGGAGCGGGCCCAGCGTTTTTGTACATGGTCCGGAACTGTTAATCGACACGCCGGAAGAGAGCGCGATGCAATTGAATCGCGCGCGGATTATGGCGGTGCCTCACGCCATCTACTCTCACTGGCACCCGGACCACGTGCTGGGGCGGCGGGTGTTTGAGATGAATTTCGATTGGGACCATTGGCCGCCGCAGAACCGGGTGAGCAACATCTACCTGCCGGAGCAGGTGGCGGCGGATTTTAGGGAGCGGCTGGGCTCCTGGGAACAGTTCACCTATCTGGAAGAGAAGGGACTTGTGCGGATCCACGTGCTGGCCGACGGGGAAAGTGTCGTGCTGAATAACACGCGGATCATGCCTTTCCGGCTGGCGGCCGCTTACGTCTACGCCTTTCTGCTGGAGGAAGACGGGAAGCGGGTATTGATCGCTCCGGATGAGTTGGTGGGGTGGGTGCCGCCGGCGTTTGTGCAGGGGGTGGATCTGGCCGTGATCCCTATGGGGGTTACGGAGTTCAATCCGTTGACGGGAGAGCGGCACATCCCGGCCGGGCACCCGATCCTGAAAGTGGAGGCCACTTTCCGGCAGACGTTAAAGATGGTGGAGCAGCTAGAGGCGGGCACCGTCGTGATGACCCACATCGAGGAGGCGGACCGGCTCGGCTACGGCGATCTCTGTGACCTGGAGGAGCGGTTGCTGAGAGACGGATACAACATCCGCTTCGCTTATGATACCCTGGTAGTAAAAGTCTGAAGCGTGGTCAGAGGTTCCGCTTGATGAATATCGAAGAGGCCAGAGCGCAGCTCCACAGTAAGTTTCCCGACCTCCGGCTTGAAGCCGTGCTGACACTGGCCGACTCCGCCGTGCCCGATCGAACTGACCTGCTCCTGGAACGACTGCGCCGGGAGAGCGAGCGGTTGGTTCTGGTGGCGCTGTTGGAGGGGCTGGCGGGCGCAGACGATCCGGCCGTTGTGCCGGAGCTGCTGCGGTTTCTGGGCGATCCTCCTTATCCTGGCGCAGCGGGAGAGGCGGTCCGGGCCTTGCGCCACTTCCGGGCGTACCTCACGGCAGGACAGCTTGTGCCCTACCTGGCATCCACTGACGCGTTGACCCGCATGGCAACTGCGGAGCTCCTGGGCATTCTGGGAGATCCGGCAGCCGTGCCGGCTCTGGAAGATGCGTTGGCTGATGAGAATGTCAACGTCACGGCAGCAGCAGCGCGTGCCCTCTGGCAGGTTGCTCCTCAGCAGGCGCCGGCCCACCTTGTCGCTGTCTGGCGGAATCTCGAGCCGTTCAGGCAAGCGACGCTGGCCTACTTTTTTAACGAACATCCGGAGGCGGCTGCTACCGTCATACCCGAACTGACCGCGCTGGCCGGCCAGCCGGCCGCGCTCCCTGCACAGTTGCCCGTCATTAAGACGTTAGGGGCGACCGGAGACGCGCGGGCTATTCCCTTCTTGCGCAGCCAGCTCAGTCACGACCGTTTGTGGCCGGAGGCCGCCAGGGCTCTCGGGCAGTTCGAAGATCCGGCTGCCGCAGAAGCGCTGTGGGCAGCCCTCGACCAGGCCGAAAAACCCGACCAACAGCTTGTCCTGCTACAGGCGCTGGCCAACCATCACCTGCCCGAGATCATCCCGTGGCTGACAGAGCTATTGGAAGCGCCCGCGTTGAGTGAGATGGCTCAGATGGATGCGAGACGGCTGGCGAAAACGGTAGCCGAGTTATTGGTTGAGGCCGGAGAGGATGAAGTGGTAGCCAGGATATGGCAGCGAGCGGAGCCATGGTTCGGCATTCCGCGGATCCACAGCTCCGAGTGGTTGCCCCTCTACCTCGATCTATTGCGCGACCCGGAGCACCCGATTCGAAAACCGTCCGCCGAACTGGAGGTGAAGAATCTGCGAGAGAATCTGGTGCAGATGCACCTGGATGGCGAGACGGTCGTTCCCCGCCTACTTGAGCTATTGCAGGGAGATGACACCTTCGCCGCCACGGTGGCAGCAGAGACTCTGGGCAGTATCGGATCGCCCGAGGCTATCCCGCAGCTGGCCGGCGCCTTACGGTCAGGGCGCACATTTGCGGCGCGCCCGCTGGTTCAAAGTTTTGGTGACGGCGCGGAAAGCGACTCACTGATAGCGACGGAACTGATCTCCAGGCTGCTCACAGATGAGCGTGTGCCGCCCGTTGCCCGGTTGGCACTGCGCGATGCCTGCTTGCGCTATCCTGTTCCCGCGGGCATCCGTGAGCTAATTCGCTCGACTCCCGGCCTCATGCCGCAACAACGGCAGGTCGTCATGGAGGAGGACTGGCGGCGGGTGGAAGTGGACGAAGCGGTGGCTGCCAGGATATTTGAAGAACGGGCGCATATTTTCCATGAGATCCTGGCATTCGCCGGCGCCTTTGAACCGCCACTAACCCTGGAACAGTTTCTCACTCTGGTCCGGGAGGAGATCGGCACCTTCAGCCGGCACTTTCTACTCTCGCACCGTAGCGAAAAGGCGTATCATGACTTGAATGCCATCTTCCTGGACGAGTTGCCTGCTGCCTTATTTGCCAAAGCGCACGACTATCTGCCGGCTACGCACGAGGAAGTTTTCGCCCTGTTACAGCGCTATCTGCTTGGGTTCTACCGGACGCTGGTAGCGACCCAGGTATTTACCGGTTCCCTGAGCGAAGCGGAGTTCTTGGCACTGGTCGAACCCAAACTGGTCGAGCGCACCTCCCGTCTCTTCCAACAGGAGCCGCCGCTGGTAAAGCTCGAGACGACCTTGCTTGGCCTGCCGGGTGACCTTTTTTATCAGCTTAAGAAACACGTCAACTTCTTCAGCTTCGATTACGAATTTGGGTACCAGGCTTTCTTCGAAGGATTGGCTCAGGCGCTGGACTCGACGCCGTTCACATTAACCTGGTCCTACAATGAGGCGAAGCAGGCGCTCCACTTTGCCATCAATGACGCAAGCTGGACCCTGCCCAATGTCCCCAGGGCAACGGCAGAGCTGGACATCCCCTTTTATGAACTGCTTGAGGATGTTAAGCGACACCTCACGCTGGAAGGCTGGTACTGGTTTGCCATGACGACGGGCGATCAGACGGCGCCGGTTTTGATCCTACCGCTGCAACCAGCCATGGCGCTCCGGCAATATCTTCCGGATTATGACGATCGCCGTACCCAGCTTCTCTATCGCTATCGCCACGATCCCCAGGCATTACCATAACGATTACACACTTATCTAGCCGTGGAAGCCGAAGACGGACGGCGACTGCTTGCATTCGCTACCTTTTCTCCTTTATACTGTGTTAGTAAGCTAACATAATGTTGTCGACTGGGGATTTCACAGGTATTTGGCGAGTTTATACGCGGGCGTATCATCAGGTGTGTCGTACCGGACAAGATGCGTTCCCTTTTCAGGAGAAGAAAATGAAGATTCGTCGTGTGCTGTCAGTGGGGGTAGTGCTTGTGATTCTGTTGTTTGGATCTGTTATCTTGGCACCGGCGGCCGAGGCGGCCAACACGGGTCCGGCCGGGTACGTGGCGACAGGGGCCCTGAACGTGCGCTCCGGGCCAGGGGTCGAGTATGGGGTGGTAACGATCGTCTATCATAACCAGCCGGTAACGTTGCTGGCCCGCTACGATGCCACTACCTGGGTCCAGGTGCGCACCCAATCAGGCCACGTGGGCTGGGTTAACTCGGCGTACCTGACGATGACGGTTGCCCTCTCCGCCTTACCCCAATCCGGACAGACGCCCTCTCCGGCGCCGGCACCGGCAGCCGTGGTAGCGACGGGCGCATTGAACGTGCGTCATGGGCCAGGGGTGGGTTATGGTGTTACCGCCGTTGTCTATCGGGGGCAGAGCCTGACGGTGCTGGGCCGTGACAGTGCTGCAAACTGGCTGAAAGTCCGGATCCCGGCCGTGACGGAGGGGTGGGTGGGAGCACACCTGGTTACGCTTAACGTCCCCATCAGCAGCCTGCCGGTGGTGGGGGGGGATGCCCCGCCGGCGGCGACGGGCGTGGTGACCACCGGGGCGCTCAACGTTCGTTCCGGCCCGGGAATGGGTTACCAGGTGATTGCCAACCTGTACCAGGGACAGGCAGTAACCCTGCTGGCGCGTACGGCCGACGCCGGTTGGCTGAAGGTGCGCCTGCCGGGCGAGACCGAGGGATGGATTGCCACCCACCTGTTGACGCTGAATGTGGCAGTTTCATCCCTGCCGGTGATCTCCGGCGCACCTCCCTCCGCAGCAGCCGTGATAGCCACCGGCGCGCTCCACGTGCGCTATGGCCCCGGCATCGTCTATAATCCGCTGGCCATCGTCTACTGGGGGGATAGCGTGACGCTTCTCGGCCGGAACAGCACGGCCGGCTGGGTCCAGGTGCGCCTCCCTGACGGCCGTGTGGGCTGGGCCAGCAGTTCCTATCTGAATCCGACTGTCTCCCTCTATACCCTCCCCGTAGTCTGGTAAAAAAGCAGGGATCAGGGATCGGGGATCGGGGATCAGAAATGATTCCGTTCCCCCCTGATCCCTGATCCCTGCCCTCGATCCTCCTCCAAGATGTGATGTTTGTCACATCGTATACGGTTGATCTTCACTTGCCGGAATAGCCCTTGATCGAGGAAGATCAGAGTGCGGAGGTGTCTTGTGGCGGGCACTGTCACTTCTTTCCGCGCCTGAATGGCCATTTTTGAGGAGGATCTTTATGCAAACCGTAAGTGTTAAGGTTCCTGCTATGTATGGCGACCACCACGTAGTTGAGGTGCGCCGCCTACTGTTCGACCTGCCCGGCGTAGCAGATGTCTATGCCAGTAGTAGTTTTCAAGTTGTAGAAGTTGAGTTTGACGAGACGAAGCTAGAGCCGGACCGGATCGAGGCCACACTCGGCGAAGCCGGATATCTTGGGGAGCTGCCCATCGCAGAAGAGAATGAGGTGCCTCAAACGCGTGGCAATGGCGACAAGCCGACTTATTTCCGGCACACGGAGGCACACGCCCCTACCGGACACGTCGTCAGCTTCGCTCAGAAGATTCCGTATGCCGGCCGGCCGTTGTGGCCCTGTCCCGGTATGGGCCCCCTGGAGAGCGTATCCCAGTCACCCACGAGCGTAGAGGAGAAAGACACAAATGGCTAGAAAGAAACGCACCCCTGAGGAACATTCAATTGATCCGGCCGCCCAACAGATGCTGATCCGGGCGGACGAACTGGGAATTGGCACTGCCTTCAGCAGGGCCGACGACATGGTGCCCTGCAACATCGGCTCGGCAGGCATGTGTTGCAAGATCTGCGGCATGGGCCCCTGCCGGCTGACCAAGGATGGCCAAACGGGTGTCTGCGGCGCCACCATCGACACGATCCAGGCACGCAACCTGATCCGGGCGATTGCGGCCGGTTCCGCCGCCCACTCCGATCACGGCCGGGACATGGCCTTTATTCTCAAGGCGGTAGCCAACGAGGAGGCGGAGGGCTATGTGCTGCGGGACGTGGCCAAGTTACGCACGGTGGCCGCCCACTATGACATCCCCGTCGAGGGTCGCTCGCCGCAGGAAATTGCCAACGACCTGGCCGATCTTTATATTGCCCAGTTTGGGCAGCAGAAAGGGGATCTGGCGCCGGTTAAGCGGGCGCCGGAAAAACGGCAGAAGCTGTGGCGCGAGCAGGGTGTTTTGCCCCGGGGCGTCGATCGCGAAGTGGTCGAAGCCCTACACCGGACCCATATTGGCGACGACCAGGATCCAGAGCATATCCTGGAGCATGCGATCCGTACTGCTCTGGCCGACGGTTGGGGGGGGAGCCTGATCGCCACTGATGTTTCTGACATCCTCTTTGGGACGCCGGCGCCCATTCTGGGTGAAGCAAACCTGGGCGTATTGAAGGACGATATGGTGAATGTTGTCGTTCACGGCCACGAACCGACGTTGAGTGAGATGATCGTCGCCGCCTCCCAGGACCCAGAGATTATCGAATACGCCCGGGCAGCCGGGGCCAAAGGGGTCAACCTCTCCGGTATTTGCTGTACGGCAAACGAAATCCTGATGCGCCAGGGTATTCCGGCTGCGGGCAACTTCCTGCAGCAGGAGCTGGCGATTCTCACCGGCGCCGTGGAGGCAATGGTGGTAGATGTCCAGTGCATTATGCAGGCGTTGGTGGGGCTGGCTACTAATTTCCACACGCAGATTATCACGACTTCGCCCAAGGTGAAGATAAAGGGCGCCACGCACATCCAATTTGAGGAAGAGCGGGCGCTGACGGTAGCCAAAAATATCCTGCGCCACGCCATTGACAATTACAAGAATCGCGGTGAGACGCGGATCCCGGACGTGCGGGAATCGCTGGTGCCCGGTTTCTCCCACGAGTATATCAACTACATGCTGGGTGGCAGCTACCGCGCCAGCTTCCGGCCGCTAAACGACGCCATCATCTCCGGCCGGATCCGGGGGGTGGCGGCGGTGGTCGGCTGCAACAACCCGCGCAGCCAGCATGATTACCTCCACACCCATGTCACGCGTGAGCTTTTGAAGCGGGATGTGCTGGTAGTGGAAACCGGCTGTGGGGCGATCGCCAGTGCTAAGCTGGGCCTGCTCTTAGGCCAGGCCGGTCTGGATCAGGTTGGTCCCGGCCTGCGCCAGGTGTGCGAAACGATCGGTATTCCGCCGGTACTGCACATGGGCTCCTGTGTGGACAACACCCGGATCCTTACCGTGCTGACGCAGATGGTGGAAGAGGGTGGTCTCGGCGACGATATCAGCGATATCCCGGCCGTAGGCCTGGCGCCAGAGTGGATGAGTGAGAAAGCGCTCTCCATCGGCACCTACTGTGTGGCTTCCGGCGCTTACGTCATTTTCGGCGGTTCTTCGCCGGTAGGCGGTATGTCCGATCGCGTGGCCGACAGCACCATCGTGGCTCAATACATCAGCGAAGGGTGGGAGAAGATCTACGGTGGCAAGTTGGAGTTTATCCCGGACCCGGATGAGATGGTAAAGAAAACTCTGGAACACATTGACAAGAAGCGTGCTGACCTGAACCTGCCGGCGTACGAGCCGGACCGCTATGCGATCAGCGGCGATGGACGCACGTTGGAACTGCAAGAACTACCGTTATCGGCACGGCGCCAGGCAATCTACGGCGGCGTGGCGGCGGATTAGGAGGAGGAGTATGTCTCGCTATATCGCTACTCGTGCCACCCGGGGCGCCAATGCCCTGGTTGGCGAAGCAGCCGCCATGTTGGAACGGGCGCTGGCCGAAAAAGGGCCAGATACCCCGGTCGGTTTTCCCAATACTGCCTATTTCCTACCTTTGATCTTCGGCATGACGGGCCGGGAGGTAGAGACCCTGGGGCAGCTGCGACCGGTGCTCGATCACGCGCGGTCACTGTTGCACCCACTGCCGGCGCAAAGCCGCTGGACCCCTTATCTGGGCGAAACGCTGGACGGGGGGATGGCCACGCTGCTGGCCGCGGAAATCATCGAAGCAATTCGCTTCGTCTATGGCCTGCAGCCGGAACCGCTACCGGGTGTGTCGCTGGCCGGCAGGACGGCTTTTACCAGCCCCAACGGTAACGGCAACGGCTCGGGCGCCAATGGCGACGGGTATCTGAACGGTCCAATTGACGATATTCAGTTGCGCTCTTGGGGTATCCAGCTGGTAGACGGCCGGATGCCCGGTTTTGCGGCGATCGTGGGGGCAGCAAAATCGAACGAGGTGGCCGTCAAGCTGGTGCGGGAGTTACAGCGGCGCAATATTCTCACGTTCCTCTCGGGGAATGTGAACGGCCGGAGCATCATTCACCAGTTGCTGGAAGAGGGTGTGGAACTGGGTTACGATACCTATACCGTTCCCTTTGGTACCGATACGATAAGCGCCATCTATGCCCTGGGCTTTGCCGTACGCTCGGCGCTCACCTTCGGCGGTATGAAAGGAGGCCAGGCGCGAGATATCCTGCTCTACAACAAGGCGCGAGTGTTTGCCTTTGTGCTGGCCCTGGGCGAAGTAGACGATCTGAAGTATGCGGCGGCGGCCGGGGCGATCAACTTTGGCTTCCCCGTGATCGCCGACACCGTCATTCCCGAGATTTTGCCCACCGGTGTCACCACCTATGAACACGTGGTGAGCATGCCCTTCAATGAGATTGAAGGCAAGGACGACCTGGAGCGAGCAGAAAGGCTGGTGCAGAAGTGCATCGAAATCCGGGGTGTCAAGTTGCGCATGACGGAAGTGCCGGTGCCGGTGCCCTACGGCTCTGCCTTCGAGGGTGAAGTTGTCCGTAAGGCGGATATGCGCGTCGAGTTTGGCGGCAAGTACTCTCGCTGTTTCGAGTATCTGCACATGGCGCCGATGAACGAGGTGGTGGATGGCCAGGTCAAAGTCGTCGGACCTGACTTCAGCGACGTCGAGGAGCAGGGCCATATGGACCTGGGTATCGTCGTGCGCGTGGCCGGCCGGAAGATGCAGAATGATTTCGAGCCGGTATTGGAGCGCCAGATCCATTACTTCGTCAACGGCGCTTCCGGTCTGCAACATATCGGCCAGCGTGACATTGCCTGGATCCGGATCTCGAAGAACGCGGCCGATAAAGGTTTTGATCTGAAACATCTGGGCAAGATCCTCCATGCTCGTTTCCATGCGGATTTCGGAGCTATCGTAGACAAAGTGGAGGTTACCCTTTATACGGTTCCGGAAACGGTCCAGGAATTGCTGGCAGAAGCACGAGAAGCATACACGTTCCGCAACGAACGCCTGGCCGACCTGACGGACGACGCAGTGGACGAGTTCTACTCCTGTACGCTCTGCCAATCCTTTGCCCCCAACCACGTGTGCATCGTCAGCCCTGAGCGGCTGGGCCTGTGCGGCGCCTATAACTGGCTGGACTGCAAGGCTTCCTACAATATCAACCCCACCGGCCCCAACCAACCGATCAAGCTGGGCAAACTGCTCGACGCGAAAAAGGGATACTGGGAGGGTACGCTGGATTATGCCAAAGTCGGATCCCACGGTGTGGTGGAAGAAGTCACCATGTATTCGATCATGGAAAATCCGATGACGGCCTGCGGCTGCTTCGAGTGTATTGTGATGTATATTCCCGAGGTTGAAGGGGTGATGGTTGTCAGCCGGGAAGATACAGAAATGACGCCGGCCGGCATGAAGTTCAGTACCCTGGCCGGGATGGCCGGCGGTGGCGTTCAGACGCCCGGCGTAATGGGTGTCGGCAAGTTCTATCTGGTCAGCCCGAAATTCATCTCTGCCGACGGCGGCTTTAAGCGCGTGGTCTGGATGAGCAAGAATCTCAAAGAGTCGATGGCCGACGAGTTCAGGGCTGTGGCCGAGCGGGAGGGCATACCCGATCTGATCGAGCGCATCGCCGACAACAGCACCGTGACCACCGTCGAAGAGCTGGAAGCGTGGGTGGAAGGGAAGAATCATCCCGTTCTGGAGATGGGAACGATGGCAGTCGAAGCCGAAGGTGTTCCCGAGGTGGCTCCGGCGGAAAAGACGATTGAAGAGCCGGTAGCGGTCGCGGCGCCAGCGGCAGCGGAAGCGGTCGCCGAAGCGCCGGCCCCTGAACCGCCGGCAAAGGCAGAAGCGCCCGCGCCTGTGGAGCCGGCGCCTGAACCGGTTGCCCGGGCCGAGCCGGAAGCACCAGCAAAGGCCCCGGTGCTCAAGCCAGCCGTGCCGGCTGGTGACGGCCAGACGGGCGAGCGGGCAGAACGGGCGGTAGATATCCTCAGGCGCGCCCTGATCGCCGCGCTGGCCGAGCTGGGTGGGTTGGATGAACTGGAGGGAGTGGATCTGAGCCAGCTCGCTGTTCCACCGGCACGCGTAGAGGCTCCGGCGCCTGAAGTAGAGCGTGCGCCACCGGCGGAGCCGGAGGTCGAAGAGCCGAAGATCAAGCTGCCGCCAGATGAGCCATGGCTGTCTGCCGAGACAAAGACGAAAGTGGCGAAAGAGAAATGGAGCGGGCACGTGCGCGAAATCACGCTGGGCGCCACGCCGGAAGAAGGCGGGACCCGTTCCCGTACCGTCACTGTGGGTGGCCAAACGGCGATGCCTTTTATGTATTTTGAAGGCGAGATCCCGCACAAGCCGGTCATCGCCATCGAGATTCGGGATCGCAAACCGGAAGACTGGTCGCCGCTCCTGGAAGAAGCGTGGGGCGAGGTGATGGACGATCCGGCTCGCTGGGCGGCTGCTGCTGAAGAAGCCGGTGCCGACCTGTTGCTGCTTACCCTTTCGCTAACCGGACCGGACGGTGAGCCCAATACGCCTGATCGTGCTGTTGAGGCGGTCAAGGCCGTGCTCGAAGCGAGCGGGCTGCCGCTGATCGTCTTCGGGCCGGGCCAGGCGGAAGTCGACAATGAACTGCTGGTCCCGGTGGCCACGGCTTGCAAGGGCGAGCGCCTACTGCTTGGCGTGTGCGAAGATAAGAATTACCGCACCATCGTGGCTGCGGCGCTGGCGAATGACCATCTGGTCAATGCCCGCACCGCCATGGATGTCAACCTGGCCAAACAGCTGAACATCCTGATCAACGACATGGGCCTGCCACTGGACAGGGTAATCATGGACCCGACCACGGGTGCGCTGGGTTACGGCTTTGAATACGGTTATTCAGTGATGGAACGACTGCGGCTGGCGGCCCTTCAGGGTGACAACATGACGCAGTTACCCATGCTCGTTACTCCCGGCGAAGAGGCCTGGAAGACGAAGGAAGCGAAAGTTGGGACTGACGTTCCTGAGGCCTGGGGTGCCTGGAAAGAGCGCGCGATTATCTGGGAGACCCTGACCGGGACGATGCTCCTGGAATCGGGGGCCGACATTCTGGTATTGCGCCATCCGGAGAGCGTGCAACGGACTCGGGCGGCGATCGACGACTTGACGGGTAAGTAGCGTAGCTTATGTTCCGGTGCCGGGTGTCCCTGGCGGCAGATGTCCGCCACCCGGCACCGGAATAGCTGACACGTCTAATACGGAGAGACAATCATGGCATTGAGTGGTATCCAAATCTATAAACTTCTCCCCCAAACGAACTGCAAGGATTGCGGTTTCCCAACCTGCCTGGCCTTTGCGATGAAACTGGCGGCCAAACAGGTGGAACTGGCGAAGTGCCCGCATGTCAGCGAGGAAGCCACGGCACAGCTTTCTGAGGCAGCTGCGCCTCCTGTGCGGCCTATCACGCTGCGCTCAAACGGGCATGAGCTGGAAACGGGCAATGAGGTGGTTCTGTTCCGGCACGAAAAGAGATTCTTCACCCGGCCGGGTCTATTCCTGCGCGTATATGACACCGATCCGCTGCACATGATCGAGGACAAGGTTGCCGAGGTCGATGCGTACCAGGTTGATTACGTGGGTATTGACCTCTCTATGGGCGGGATCGCCGTCCAGGCCGATGGCGCCGACTTTGGCGCGGCGGTGTCCGCCGTGCGTGCAGCCAGCCACCTGCCGCTGATTCTGATCGGCGACGAGAATGCTCTGAAAGCGGGGTTGGCCCGGCTTGACGGCGAAGGGAAGGTATTGTTGGCTCACGCCACCGGCGAGAACTGGCAGGCGATGGCCGAGCTGGCCAAGGCTCATGGTACTGCCCTCGCGGTGCAGGCCGGGAACGTCGACGAAATGGTGGATCTGGTAGAAAAGTTAAAAGGGGCCGGGGTGGAAGACCTGGTGCTTTCGCCGAAGCAGCGGCACCTGCTGGGCACGCTGACCGCGAACACCGTCATCCGGCGGATGGCGTTGAAAGAGACATTCCGCCCACTTGGCTATCCAATCCTCAATTTCCCGGGTGATGTGGCGGATCCGGCGATGGAGGTGGTCCTGGCCGCCCAGGCGATCGGCAAATACAGTGACTTTATCGTCATCGATCATTTCAGCCCGGAGACCGCTTACCCGCTGCTGGTACTGCGGGAAAATATCTACACTGACCCGCAGAAGCCGATTCAGGTGCAGCCCGGTCTCTATGAGTTAAACGATCCGTCACCGGACGACCCGCTGTTAGTCACCACCAACTTCAGCATTACCTACTTCAGTGTGGCTAACGAAGTGGAAGCCGCGGGTCTGCCCGCCTGGCTGCTGGTCACCGATGCAGAAGGGATGAGTGTGTTGACGGCGTGGGCGGCCGGTAACTTTGACGCCGAGCGTATCGCCAAAGACGTGAAACGCTTCAACGTGGCGGAGAAAGTCAATAATCACCGTCTCGTGCTGCCCGGCCAGGTAGCCGTGCTTTCCGGCGAACTGGAAGAAGAGTTACCCGGCTGGGATATCCGCGTCGGCCCCCGTGAAGCAGTCGATCTGCCGGCGTATATGAAGCAGGTACTTTAGCTGAGATTGGGGATCAGGGATCAGGACTTGATTCGCCGGTCCCCAATCCCCGATCCCCAATCCCCAATCCAATATGGCTCAACACATTGTAACCTTTGACATTACGGAAGAGGCCGTTTCCGTACCGACCGGTACCCTGCTGGTAGATGCTGCCCGTGAGGCCGGGGTAGAAATCAGCCAGCCGTGTGGGGGGCAGGGCCGTTGTGGCCGTTGTGCCGTCCAGGTGACAGACGGAAACGTGCGTCGCCGGAGCACCCTGCGCCTTTCCAACGAAGATGTGGCGTCCGGATACGCCCTGGCCTGCCAGTCGGTGGTCGAGGCGGACGTATCCGTACACGTGCCACCGCAGGAGAAAGTGGAGCGGAGACTAACCACCGACCTGACGGTCGCGGAAGTGGCTGTACCGGCCGGGTATGATCCGGCCACCGACCAGACGATTCGCCGCATTCCACTTTCCCTGACCGAACCGACCATGGACGACCAGACGGACGATTGGAGCCGGGTACGGACAGCGCTGCGCCAAGAGACGGGCATCAATAATGTCCAGATTACGCTGCCCGTGCTCCGCCGCCTGGGGCCGATCCTACGCGATGCGTCGTGGGAAGTTACTGCAGTGGTCGATACGGGTCCTCTGGTGGGGCTGACGACGAGCAACGGGGATGGCGCGGAAAGCGTTCGTCTGCTGCAGTTGCTACCCGGCCATGTGCCGGCCGACGAGCCACTATGGGGTGCGGCCATCGATATCGGGACGACCACCGTTTCTGTCTGGTTGGTGGACCTGATCAGCGGCCGGGTACAGGTACAGACGGCCGAATACAACCGCCAGATCCGGCGTGGCGAAGACGTCATCTCGCGCATTATCTATGCCAGCAAGAATGGTGGCTGGGAAGAGATGCGCGAACTGGTGTTGGCGTCGATCAATCAACTTTTAGAGAGGGCTTGCAGCCGTGCCGCTGCCAAGCCGGAGGAGGTGGTGAAGGCGGTTGTTGCCGGGAACAGCACCATGATTCACCTCTTGCTGGGCATTCCGGCCGAGAGCATTCGCCTGTCTCCCTTTATTACCGCCGTGAATCAGCCACCCCCGTTCCGGGCCGCTGAGATGGGACTGGCAATCCATCCGGAGGGGACGGTTGACTGCCTGCCGGGCGTGGCCAGTTATGTGGGTGCCGACATCAGTGCCGGGGTCTTTTCCTCCGGTATGGATGCTACCGAAACGGTGAGCCTCTTTATGGACATTGGTACCAACGGCGAAACGGCGCTTGGCTCGCGCGAATGGCTGGTGACCTGTGCCTGTTCGGCGGGGCCGGCGTTTGAGGGGGCCGGCGTCCTGGATGGAATGCGCGCCACCCGCGGTGCCATCGAGGAAGTGTGGATAAATGGCGAGACGTACGAACCCACCCTGCGCGTGATCGGCGATAGCGCGCCCCGTGGTCTCTGTGGCAGCGGCCTGATCTCTTTGCTGGCAGAGCTGTTCCTGACGGGGGTGGTGGATAAGGGAGGCGGGCTGGATCTCTCATTGCCGACGGAGCGGGTGCGAGAAGGGGAGCATGGCCCTGAGTATGTGATTGCCTGGGCTAAGGAGAGTGCCCACGGCAAGAACATCGTCATTACACACGTAGATATCGATAACCTGCTGCGGGCAAAAGCGGCCATCTACGCCGGCTTTACCGTCCTGGCCGATAGTGTTGGCCTGCCCCTGGAGACGGTGGAACAGGTATTGATCGGCGGCGCTTTTGGCAAGTACATCAATGTGGAAAAGGCAGTGGAGATTGGCCTGCTACCGGATATGGCGTGGGAGAATTTCCACTTTCTAGGAAACACGTCGGTACGCGGCGCCTACCTGGCTTTGCTCGATCGCCAGATCCGGGCGCGAATTGACGACATTGCCAGCCGGATGACTTACGTCGAACTCTCGGCCGATAACAGTTTTTATGATGCCTTTACTTCAGCCTTGTTTTTGCCCCACACCGACATCAGTCGTTTCCCGTCGGTGGCCCAGGCGCTGGCGCTTGAGGAATAAGGGGGTGCTGATACCGCGGAAACTGGGCTTCGCAGCCACGGCTGCCAGGGACAGGCCTCGGCAATGCGGTCATTCAGGAGGTGCGCGATGACATTGGAGAGTTTGCACATCCTGCTTACCTACAGGTGTCCCTACGAATGTGACCATTGTTTTGTCTGGGGAAGCCCGCGGCAGACAGGTGTGTTCACCCTGGATCACTTGAGTGAGGTGTTCCATCAGGCGCTGGCCGTGAAGTCGGTCTATGAGTTTTACTTTGAGGGCGGCGAGACCTTTGTCTACTATCCAGTGTTGCTGAAGGCGGTAGCAGAAGCCAGCACTCTTGGTTTTCGGACTGCCCTGGTGAGCAATGGCTACTGGGCCAGCAGTGTCAAAGATGCGCGGGTCTGGTTGGAGCGGCTGGTCGAAGTGGGTTTGGACCGGATTGAGCTTTCTGTGGATGCATTCCACGGCGATGAGGTATGGCCACCATCGGCCCATCCGGGCGTCGTGGCGGCCGAACAATTGGGGTTGGACGTCGGCGTTATCCATCTAGATCCACCCTGCGAGGTCCGGGATGGGGAGGGTGCTCAGGCGGGTGAACGGCTGGAAGGAGGGGGCATCATGTTCCGAGGGCGAGCGGCGGCGAAGTTGACCGAGGGATTGCCCCGCCGGCCGTGGGACTCTTTCACCTGCTGCCCCTACGAAGCACTGGCAGACCCTGGACGGTTACACGTCGATCCTTTCGGTAACCTGCACCTCTGCCAGGGCCTGACGCTAGGTAACCTCCTAGAGCAGCCGCTGGATCTAATTATGGCCAGTTACGATCCGAGTGCGCACCCGGTGGTAGGCCCGCTGCTGGCCGGCGGGCCGGCGAAACTGGTCGATACGTACAGGCTGGCCCATGAAGATACTTACGTGGATGCCTGTCATCTCTGTTACACAAGCCGCGAAATGTTGCGCTCTCGTTTCCCTGCCTACCTTGGACCGGATCAGATGTACGGGGTAGTCTGCGAATAGTTGATAGTTGCTGGCTTTGTCTGCCAACCGCTAACTATCAACTACCAACCGTTTCTTAAAGGAGAAAAAGATGTATATTATCGGCGAAAATATTCACATTATTTCCGACAAAGTGAAGAACGCCCTGCGTGACCGGGATGCGAAATTCTTCCAGGACCTGGCCGTGCGCCAGGTTGAATCCGGTGCCGACGCCCTGGACCTGAACCTGGGTCCGCGCAAAAAGGATTGGGAAGAGGTGTTTCCCTGGATGGTGGAGGTGGTGGAAGCGGTGGTAGACGTCCCGCTGAGCTTTGACAGCACCAATCTTCAGGGGATTGAGGCAGGGCTGAAAAAGGTGAGTAAAGCGCAGCCGATCATCAACTCCACGTCGGCTGAGGCGGAACGGCTGGAAAAGGTGCCGCTGGTGGCTAAAGCGTACAATGCCCGCCTCATTGCCCTGACCATGGGCAAGAGCGGTATTCCGGTCGGTGCGGACGAACGGGTATCCATTGCCCTGGAAAAGCTGATCCCGCGGGCGTTGGAGATTGATTTTCCGATTTCCGACCTGATTATTGACCCCCTGGTTCTCACCGTTTCCGGCTGCCAGGAGTATGCGCCGGAGCTAATTGAGGCTGTACGCACCCTCCAATTTGCCTGGGATCCGCCACCGCCTGTCTCTGTCGGTCTTTCCAACGTTTCTAACGCGGTACCCATGGAAAACCGGCCGCTACTCAACCGGGTGTATGGCGTGATGCTGATGGGCGCTGGCCTGGAGATGATGATCGCCGATCCCTTTGATGAGGACCTGAAAGAGGCGATCCGCATTGTTGAAGAGCGGGATGAAAGCACGCCGGTGGGCCGGCTGTACGTAAAGATCCACGAACGCATCGCCAACATGGACGAGCCACAACTGGAGGATGTGGACACGACTGATCCGGAGCAGGTGGACATCTGGCAAACGGTACAGATCTTGCTGAACAAGGTGATTTATGCCGATTCCTATCTACAACAGGAAGTGGTGTAACGAGTGAAAAGGAAGGGGTGAAGAGGAAGGAGGGAATCGGTCCACGATCCCCTCCTTTCGTCATTATGGCGACAGAGCAGATCGATCAACTGGTAGCGCGCGTGGAAGCGTTGTGGGATGAGTTGCGCGGGCGAGAGCCGGGAGAACTGGCAGCAAACACCGGCACACAGTACGTGCCGGCCGGGACAGAACGGGGGGCTTTTCACTTCCCGATGTGGGGAGAGACGATTTCTCTTTCTTTTCCGGCGTTTGTTGCCCGCTGGCAGCGCCTGGGTACAGAGGTGGACAGCTTCAATGGGGCCGTGCTGGCCTACTATTTCCACACCGCCGATGGCACGCGCCCGGCCGGGGGCTGGATCTCCTTTTCTGAATTACCCGACGGCACCTTTTATACACAGGCATTCCAGGGGTATACAGGGCAACGCCTGATGCGGGAATTTGGGAATGACCTGGATGCCTTCAGGGCAGCGGCAGTAGAAGCAGGAGGGCGACTGCTGGCGCTGGCGGACGCCGGATTTGCCTTTCAGGTGTTGCCCCGGATGGCATTGGCGGCAGTGGCCTGGCAGGGGGACGAGGATTTTCCGCCTTCTTACCGGGTGCTCTTTGACGACACGGCCGGGCATTACCTGACGACGGATGCGTGTGCGGTGGTGGGTAGCGCCTTGACAAAACGAATTTTGGACGCTGTAAAGACTGCTGTGGAGCCTTAACACAAGAAAACGGTTACCATCTGTGAACGCTGCGCACACCGGTTATCCTGAACGCAGTGAAGGATCCCAGCGGCGCTCCTCTTCGAGAGGTGAAGCACAGGCAGCATATCCGCCTTCTCTTCGAAACTTTCAAAAGTGTTTACTACAGACAGATAGGGCTACATTAACGATAGACCGCTGAAGCGGTTACTACAAGCGGGCCGGGTTATAATAGTGACAGACCGCTGAAGCGTTTACTACGAACGGGTAGTTTGCGGGAGTCATAGACGTCTGCAGACCAGATATGAATGGAGATGTGATGAAAATAGCAATCAGTGGCAAGGGTGGCGTAGGAAAGACGACGCTGGCTGCACTGCTGGCACAGGCGTATGCGGATGCCGGTCGGGACGTGCTCGCCGTCGACGCCGATCCTGCTCCTTGCCTGGCCGGGGCTCTGGGTTTTCCTGAGGCGTTGCGAGCAGAGTTGCACCCGATTGCCGAGATGGACGAATTGATCGAGGAGCGGACTGGGGCCAAACCGGGCAGCAGTGGGGGATTTTTCACGATTAACCCCCGGGTGGACGATATCCCCGGCCGCTTCAGCGTCAGCCACCGCAATGTGCGCCTGCTGGAGATGGGGAGCGTAGACGTGGGCGGATCGGGGTGCATCTGCCCGGAGAGTGCCATGCTAAAGACGCTCTTTACCCACCTGCTTTTCCGCAAGGACGATGTCCTGATCCTCGACATGTATGCCGGGGTGGAGCACCTGGGCCGGGCCACGGCCGATTTCGTGGATGCGATGATCGTGGTCGTGGAACCGACCCGGCGTAGCCTGGGGACGGCGGCTCAGATCAAAAAACTGGCAGAGGATGTGGGTGTCCCCTGCCTATGGCTGGTGGGCAACAAGGTGCGTAACGAAGAGGAGCGCGCTTTTCTTGAGCAGGAGACGCCGGGGATTCCGTTGCTAGGCTTTCTCCCGGCCGATCTCGCCGTCCAGGAAGCGGACCGCCTGGGGATTGCCGTTTATGATCATGTGCCGCCGATACGGCAGGCGGCGCGCAAAATTGCAGAAAGATTAAAAGAGGAGATTAGGGATTAGAGATTAGAGATTGAGGGTAAAGGCCATTCAATCTCTAATCTCCAATCTCTTTTAGTGCATATGCCAACAACAATCGCATTGGCCGGCAAAGGGGGCGTCGGGAAGACGACCATCGCCGGCATGGTAATTAAGTATCTGATGCAGAACCAGCCGGGGGCGACCCTGGCCATCGACGCCGATCCCAGCGCTAATCTGAATATGGTGCTGGGCCTGGAGCTGGAGTGGACGGTGGGCGACATCCGTGAAGGATTGCTCGACCAGGTGAAGGCGTCGCTGACGGCCGGAGGCGCCGCCATGGGTACCATTCACGGTGGTATGTCCAAGCGTGATTATCTTGACTATGAAGTGCAATCCGCCCTATCTGAAGGAGAGCGCTTCGACCTGATCGCCATGGGCCGTTCTGAAGGTGCCGGCTGTTACTGTGCCGTCAACCACAATTTGCGCGAGGTGCTGGACAATATCAGCAAACATTACCGCTACGTCGTGATCGATAACGAAGCGGGCATGGAGCACCTGAGCCGGCGCACGACCCGCGACGTGCAGCACCTGTTGATCGTCACCGATCCCACCCAGCGGGGGCTGGTTGCGGCGGAACGCATTGCCGAACTGCGCGACGAGCTGGATATTCAGGTGGAAAACGCCTACCTGGTCCTGAACCGGCTCAACGGCGAGATGCCGGCGCCGCTACGGGAGCGGATCGAAGAAATGGAAATACCATTGTTGGGGATCGTTCCGGCCGACAACCGGCTGCTAGAATTTGAATTCAGTGGCCGTCCGTTGATTGAGTTGGGAGACGAGTCACCCGTTTATCAGGCGGTGGCGGAGATGATGAGAGAGATTCTCGAATAGTTGTCATGTCCGTTAAGTGTGAGTGAAGCGCGAAGCAGGAGCTACCATCTCTGCTTCGCGCTTTTTGTTCCCTGCACGCCCTTATTCGGTATCAGGGCATATCCCGGCCCCAGCCCCTGTCCAGAAGCTGGACTTAAGGAACGTAGGCGAGCCCGAAGGGGTTGAAGCCAACGGTTACCTCTCCAAGAAGGGTGGGGACTGGCGCGCTGTTGGTGGCGGTGTAAATGGTGACTTTATTCGAGCTGGCGCCGGAGTGGGTGAGGTAGAGCTTCTCGCCATCCGGGGTCAGGGCGATGTTATGGGGAACAGGATAAGGAGTGTCTACGGCACCGATTACCGCGTTGGTTGCCGGATCAATAGCTACCACACCGTCGATGCCACCACCGGGAAGGTTGGTGGTATAAAAGAAACGACCGTCCTGGCGCATACCGGCGCCGTGGGCGCCGCTCACGGCGATCTCGGCGATGGGCACCAGGGTTTCGCGATCGAGGACGGTGACGATGTCGCTGTTCTGGGCGGGCACGTACAGGTTGTGGTTGCGCTGGGTAAGGGAGAGGTGAGGATCTTTGCCCACGGTGGCCCGACCCAGTTCGGTGAAAGTTCCGGTATCGTACTGCACGACGTAGTCATCGGGACCGGGGAAGCCGAGCATGGTGATATAGGCGAAGCGCCCGGCACGATCGACGATCACGTCGTGGGGCTTGCCGCCCATTGCCACCAGATCGGCCGGCATGGGTACGGTGGCCAGGACCTCAAGGGTGCGCACATCAATCACCGTTGCCGCATTATCGATGTCGTTGGTCACCCACAACTGGTGCCCATGGATGTCCGCCCACATATGAAAGACACCCCGGCCCACTGGAATGGTGGCTTCGACACCGAAATCGCCGGCGTCGAAGACGGCAACCTGATCGTTCGCACGATCGCCGACGAAGACCCGATCGCCGGCCAAGGTGTAGACGACGTACATGGGCTCGGCCGGATTGTCGCCGGGGAGCACATAGGTGCCAAGCAACGTGTCGGTATCGATGTCGATGACACTAATGGTGCCACCGGCGCGGTTGGCAACAACGACGCTGCCCTCCGTCTCGTTTCCGACGCCGCGCGCCGACGCGTCTCCGAAGGCAAGCAGGGCCAGCATGCTGAGCAATAAGGTGAGTAGTGAACGTTTCATTTTGGAGACCTCCTGTCTGTTACACTCCAATTCTCCGACAGCGTAGCGCTAACTTCTTACGAAAAGCTTGCGGAGACGTTAGCAAAAGCTTACGGATGACCAGCGAGAAAGGATGACAGAAGTGATGGAAGGAGAGATAATCGGGGCGTAAGCAAGAGGAGGAGAAAAAGATGGCCGGGATTGCGACCTTAAGTGATGTGGAAACAATTGAAACGATCCCCCTGGCGGAGCGGAACCTGCCGCCGACCACGTACGCAGCGTTGCAACGGGGAGCGGCCATTGATCCAGAGCGGACGGCCCTTACCTTTTTTCTCCAGGGCACCGACTATAAGAACGCTGTTCGTTACAACTATGGGGAACTGCTGGAAAATATCCACCAGACGGCAAATCTCTTTCATGCCCTGGGTATCGGCCCGGAGGACGTCCTCTCGATGATCTTACCCAACCTGCCCCAGGCGCACTTCACCATCTGGGGTGGGGAAGCGGCCGGGATCGTCAATCCGATCAATCCTTTGCTGGAGCCGGAGGTGATGGCAGAGATTATGCGGGCGGCGGAGACGAAGGTGCTGGTGACGCTGGCCCCTTTTCCCGGGGTGGACGTGTGGCCCAAGGTTGCGACGATTGTGGACGAGGTGCCGACCCTGGAGACGATTTTACAGGTGAACCTGGGCACCTTCCTTTCCGGGCCGAAGAAGTACCTGGCGAAGGTGCTGGCGCTGCGCACCAGGGGGCAGCCGGTACAGGCGCGGGTGCTGGACTTTGATCGTTACCGGGTAAAACAACCGGCCGGAGCGCTGGTAAACGAGCGGGAGATCGGGCCGGATGACATCGCCGCTTATTTCCACACCGGGGGCACCACGGGCACGCCGAAGATTGCGCGGCATACCCACTTCAACGAGGTGTACGATGCCTGGGCGGCAGCCCAAAGCATGGAGATCACGCCGGAGAAGGAGCTATTCTGTGGGTTGCCCCTCTTCCACGTTAACGCCGTCATCGTTACCGGCATGCTCCCCTGGATGCACGGTGCCGGTCTGGTGCTGGGTACGCCGCAGGGGTACCGGGGGGACGGGGTTTTCGCAAATTTCTGGCAAATCGTCGAGTATTACAGCATTAATTTCTTCAGCGGCGTGCCCACCGTTTACAGCATGTTGCTGGATGTGCCTATCGGCGACAGCCATATCAGCTCGCTGGAGTTTGCCATCTGTGGGGCAGCGCCGATGCCGGTGGAGGTGTTCCAGGCATTTGAGGAGCGAACCAATTTGCGCATCCTGGAAGGGTATGGCCTTACCGAAGGGACGTGTGTGAGCGCGGTGAACCCGCCTCTGGGGGAGCGGCGCATTGGCTCCATTGGCTACCGGTTGCCTTACCAGGAGATGAAGGTGGTGCGCGAGGATGGGGAAGGCCGCATGCAGGAATGTGCCCCAGATGAGATCGGGCTGGTGGTGGTCCGCGGACCAAACGTTTTTCCCGGCTACAAGGAGGAAGTGCATAATGAGCGGGCCTGGGTGGATCTAGGCGGCGGCGCTCCCTGGCTGAACACGGGCGACCTCGGGCGGCAGGATGCGGACGGCTACTTCTGGCTCACCGGCCGGGAGAAAGAGCTGATTATCCGGGGCGGGCACAATATCGATCCCCAGTTGATCGAGGGTCCCCTGCATGAGCATCCGGACGTGGTATTGGCCGCCGCCGTGGGCCGGCCGGATGCGCGGGTGGGCGAGCTGCCGGTGGCTTACGTGCAGTTGAAGCCGGGGGCAAGCACAACCGCGGAAGCGTTACTCGACTTCGCCCGGGAAAATATCGGCGAGCGGGCAGCGGTGCCGAAAACGATTCATGTGATGGAAGAGGTACCGCAGACGGCCGTGGGTAAGATCTTCAAGCCGGCGCTGGTTCAGCGCGAGGTGGAGGGCGTTTACCGGCAGGCGGTGAGCGAAGTGGAAGGCGTGGCAGAGGTTACCGTAAAGGCCCGACCAGATCGCATTCACGGGATTGTGGCCGAGATTGTGGTGACGGTCGGCCCGGGCGCGGGAGCCGAGGATGTGCGCGCTGAAGTTGCGCGGGCACTGGGGCACTATACAATCTATTATGATCTGGATATTGCCTCCTGAGGAGGTGGACCATGGGGCTTGTGTCGAGCGTGAGCAAGGTGCCATGTATAAAGGTGGCCACCTTCTCTGACAATAGGCCGGGTCAGCTACCAGGTTACGCCCGGTTCCAGCTCACGCCAATCAATACACCGAGAACACCACCGACAATCCACCCGCCCAGGCTGCTGATCAGCGTGCCCCAAAGGAAGGGAGCGGGCCGATCGTTGATCGCGCCCAGGATGGTGACCGCAATAGTCACCAGTACGCCGGTGGCGATCAGGCCGACATAGCCGCCAATAATCGCGTTGGTCAGCCGGCCCTCTGGCGATTTCCTGATGTCCGGCTCGGGCATCAATTTATCACCAAGTACACAGATGGCCATGCAGGTCAGCAACCCGGCAACTGCGCCGACGATGGCCCCGGTAAGGACGTCCTCCACCAGATTGCCCGAATAGCCGATAAACGCGGACGCTCCGGCGAGCACAAAGGCCGCAGCAAACATTACTATGGCGATTCTCTTTACATCTATCCTTTCGCTCATAAATCCCCCTCGACTGCTGCTTCTATTTAGCTGCGCAACAGCCAATCGCAATTTCGATTGCTACTATTATGATACCACTAACTTGGCCGGTACAAAAGGTTCGTCGTCTGCAACCGGAATTTTTACGCTCATCGTTTTTTCCATAAAATAGGAGCGTGCACAAACAGCGTGCCCACCCGGCCGGGTGGCTCGCCGGATCTATTCTGAACGGCAGTTCATACGAGACGAACACGAACAAATGTGCTATAATAGAAGAGTGCTTTGCCTTTCTGCCTGAGCGTCGGCGGAGCACCGGCGTGCAGGGCCTGAATCAGGCACGCGGCCAGTGAAACTAGAGCCAGCTAAGCAATAGCAGAGCAAGGAAGAGTTAGCGATGACCAATAATGGGTACACATCTGAAAGCATCAGACAGTTGGAAGGATTGGAGGCGGTGCGCAAGTTGCCGGGGATGTACATCGGCAATAACAGCAAGTATGGTCTACACCATATCCTGAAGGAGATCTTTTCCAACGCTGCCGACGAGGTGATGAACGGATATGGCTCCTGTATCCGGGTTACCTTGCACGAAGATGGCTCTGTCTCCGTCTGGGATGACGGGCGCGGTATTCCCGTCGAGTGGAAAGAAGAGACCGGGATGAGTGCCTTGACCCAGGTGATGACTGTTCTTCACGCCGGCGGCAAGTTTGAGGGCGGCAATGCCTATGCCTCCAGCGGTGGTTTACACGGAGTCGGTTCGAAGGCGGCCAACGCGATGAGCCGCTGGCTGACCGCCACCGTCTGGCGCGGGGGTGTCCTTTTTCGCCAGGAGTTTGCCGACGGTGGCCAGATCAAGACCCCTGTCCAGATCTTTAATCCGGGCGAGAAGAAGCCGGTAGGGGAAGTCACTGCCAAGACGCGCATTCATTATAAGAAGGGTCGAGAGACGATCTCCTCAATCAAGAACGGGCGGAAAAACCTGGACGTCAATCCCGACCCGGAGTTGGGAACCGGCACGGAGATTGCCTTCATGCCGGAGCGCGAGTGGTTCGACACAGAATTGATGGACTGGAACGGGGCTCCCCCCTGGGATCTGGACCTGATCCGGCTGCAATACCAGCAGATCGCCTTTTTGAACCAGGGCTTGCGGATTGAGCTGGAAGATCGGCGGGGGAAGGAGCCAATTCGGGAGACTTTCCACTCGGAAAAGGGATTATTGGATTACATTGCCCACCTTAATGAGGGATTGAAGCCCGCCCACGACACGATTCATTTCAAGAGTAAGGCGGACGACAGCGACGCGATCATCGTTGAAGTGGCCCTACAATACACGGTAGATGGGGATACTTCCCAGATTTATAGTTTTGTCAACGGTATTCCGACGCCGCTGGGAGGCACGCACGTATCCGGTTTCCAGGCGGGCCTGACGAAGGCGATCAACCGCCTGGCACGGGTGAAGACGACGATTCGCGGAGAAGATCTTTTGCTGGGACTGGCCGCCGTCGTCAACCTGACGATGAATAAGACACCCCAGTTCTCCAGCCAGACAAAGGAGAGCCTGACCACGGCCGATGCTCAAGGGGTGACAATGTCAATCACCTACAATGAGTTGAGCCGCATCCTGGAGAAGAAGAAGAGTGTGGTCAACGCTATCGCCAAACAGGCGGAGGCAGCGGCGAAAGGGCGAGAGGCCGCGAAGAAAGCCCGCCAACTCGTCATTCGCCGCTCGGTATTGGACGCACCCGATGACACCCAGATTCTCTCCAAGCTGGCCGATTGTGCGCGCGATACACCGGTAGAGGACCGGATCCTTTTCCTGGTGGAGGGGGACAGTGCGGGTGGCTCGGCCAAGCAGGCTCGTGACCGGCGCTATCATGCGATTCTGGCCAACCGGGGCAAGATTATTAACTCAGAAAAGACGAATATCCTGCGTGTATTGAAGAACAAGGAGATCATGGCTTTTGTGGCCGCGCTGGGGGCGGGCGTAGGCGCCGACTTCAAACTGGAGGACCTGCGCTACGGGCGGGTTGCCCTGCTCACCGACGCCGATGTCGACGGCTTCCACATCCGCGCCCTCTGGTACACGTTCATCTGGCGTTACATGCGCCCGCTGCTAGAAGAGGGCCACCTCTACGTGGCGGAGGCGCCCCTTTACCGCATTCACAACGGCAGACGCGAGGTGTATTGCTACAGCGAAAAGGAACGGGAAAAAGCGATGAAACGGCTGGGTAAAGGTGCCGGAATCCAGCGCTATAAGGGGTTGGGTGAGATGAACCCGGAGCAGTTGCGGGTGACCACCCTCGATGTAGGCAACGAACGGCTGGTGCGGGTCCAGGTCGAAGACGTCCACCGGGTCAACCAGTATGTGAATCTGCTCATGGGCTCCAGTTCAGGCGCGCGCAAAGAGTGGATAATGGATGCATGGGAGCAAGAGGCGTAATAGAGATGAGGGAACAGAGATTGGTGCCGGCATAGCGAACCAATCTCTAAGCTCCAATCTCCAATCTCAGGGATAACAATGGCAACAGCAACCAGAAGCAAACCAACCAGAACGATATCATTTTCCCGGGACCTGGAGCATTCAGTCCTGGTTTATGCCCAGGAGACGATCCTGGACCGGGCGCTGCCGGATGTACGCGATGGGTTGAAGCCCGTACACCGGCGTATCCTCTTTGCGATGCTCCACGATTTGCGCCTGGTTCACAACCGGCCGCACAAGAAGAGTGCACGGGTGGTCGGCGAAGTGTTGGGCAAGTATCATCCGCACGGCGACAGCAGCGTCTACGACGCGATGGTGCGGATGGCTCAGGAGTTCTCGATGCGCTATCCGCTGGTTGACGGCCAGGGGAATTTTGGCTCCATTGACGGGGACAGCGCGGCGGCGATGCGTTACACGGAGGCGCGGCTGACGCAACTGGCCGAGCTGATCCTGCAGGATTACGATAAGGGGACGGTGCGCTGGCAACTGAACTTCGACGACAGTCTGGAAGAGCCGGTGGTCTTGCCCTCGGTGGTACCTAACCTGCTGCTCAACGGCTCGTCGGGCATTGCTGTGGCCATGGCCACGAACGTACCCCCCCACAACCTGGGCGAATTGTGTGATGCGATCGACTATCTGTGCCGTAACTGGCAGCGACGGGAAGACGTGGCCATTGGCGAATTAATGAAATTTGTCCAGGGGCCTGATTTTCCGACCGGCGGCCTTGCTTTCCGCTACCGGGATTATGGAAAGAGCACACCGGATGACATCATCCGCGAGATGTATGAGACGGGGCAGGGGCGGTTAATCATGCAGGCTCGCGTGGAGATTGAGTCGCAGGGAGGGGGGCGGCATAACGTGGTCGTCAGCGAGTTGCCCTACGGGGTGCAGAAATCCACCGTGATGGAGCGTGTCGGCACCGAGGTGCGCAACGGCCGGATCGAGGGAGTCAGCGACGTCCGCGATGAGAGCGATCACGAGGGAATGCGGTTGGTGATTGAAACCAGCCGCGGCCATGACCCGAATGTGGTGCTGGCCGACCTGCTCCAGTACAGTCAGTTGCGGGAAACTTTCGGTGCCCAGATTCTGGCGCTGGTGCCCACCGAGGATGGGATGCGGCCCCAGTATCTGACCCTGCGTGACGCTCTGGTTTACTTCGTGGAACACCGCCTGAACGTGGTTGAACGGCGGAGCCGCTACGAACGAGAGCGACTGCAGCGACGGCTACATATCGTCGAAGGTTTATTGATTGCGCTCAATGCCATCGACGAGGTGGTAGCCACCATCAAGAAGTCGCGCACCAAAGAGTCGGCCAAGAACAACCTGAAGCGTGATTTCAAGTTGAGCGAAGAACAGGCAAAGGCGATTGTAGCGATGCCTTTGGGCAACCTGGCCAGCCTGGAGGTAAAGAAGCTCAAAGACGAGGCGACCAAGCTGGAGAAGCGGATCAAAGCTTTGACCCGGCTGATTGAAAGCGAGAGTGCTCAGCTCAAGGTGGTGGCCAAAGATACGGCCGGCCTGAAAGAACGGTTCAACACTCCACGGCGCACCTTGATTCTGGATGACGAAGAACACGCCGGCACGATGGTCACTGCGCGTGACTTGACCGAGCCGCAGATCGTTAGCCTCTATCCTGACGATGCCGAGCGGCGGGACAGCCCGGGTTACGCCGACCGCGGTATCCTGGGCCTGACCAGCCGCCGAACCGGTGTACCTCTGGGGCGCTGGTATGCCGAGCCTGAGGAGCGCCTTTTTATGATAGCGACCGACGGCGACGGCTGGCACGCTCCGGTTACCCAGGTGGAAAACGGAATCGCGGCGGGTAAAACGATAGTGGGCGGTGGAATTATTCGCGCCGAAAGCGAACACGTGGTGCTCATCACCCGCAAGGGTAAGGTAAAGCGCGTGAAGATTGAAGATCTACCGACCTCAGTCGCCAGTTGGAACCGGGTGATTGGTCTGCGTAAGGACGACGAAGTGCTGGCTGCTGGTGTAGACGGTGGCGATGAGGATGAGGTGATGATCTTCACCCGTAAAGGCCAGGCGATCCGTTTCAAAACCGGGGAGGTGAATCCCCAGCAGTCGTCTTCGGCTCAGGGCGTTATCGGGATTAAGATTGGCAAGGGGGATGAACTGATCAATGCGGCGGTTGTGAAACCGGCCGTGGCCGGACACGTGGTTATCGCCAGTGCCGAAGGGTGGCTCAAGCGCGTGCCGATGGCTAAATGGCCCACGCAAGGGCGTGCCGGTAAGGGGGTACAAAGCCTGGCCATCACCAAGACTACCGGTGAAGTCACGGCGGCGACGGTGGCCCGCTCCGACGACAATTACGTCGATCTGGTGACCGAAGACGGCCGGCGCGTGCGTTTCCGCTATGATTCGCTGCCGGAGGATAATCGCCGCAATCGAGGCGAAGAAATCCCGATCCTGCTGCGCAAGCAGGATAAGAAAGACAAGACAAAATGGGCAGATGTGGGTGGCATCGCCCGCGTTTCCGCTCTTTCGGCGACGTATACTTATCGGGGGAGTTAAGAAGTAGGGGCCAGGGATCGGGGTTGGGGATTAGTCACAGCGCGGGCAGTCTCCCTGCCGGCAGGAAAACTGCCTGTTCTTTCTAGAGGCGCGTTCCCTGTATGGATCGCATGCGAAAAATGTGCTCGGCCCAGGATTGTGCCCGGCTGCGGTCCGCTGCCAATCTTGCCATCCATCGCTGCCCTACTGTAAGACAAATTGTAAGAAAGACAGCCTACAATGAAAGATAGAAGGAGAGGTGGCAACGTCAAGTTGTACCACATCGGCACGTAATGGTAGCAGTGATGAAAGGGAACGGGCCACATGTGTTCCACCAGACCTCCAGAATTAGCTGGAGAAACTCCGATTGGAAGAGGACAACAGAATAGCCTTTGACAGACTATCCCAGATATTGACCTGGTCAGTTTTGGGTACCATGCGGAAGAGAATGCCTCTTTATATTCTACTCATCGATCCAGATCCAGCGCGGCGTCGCTGGCTGCAGCACGCTCTATCCCGGACCGGTTATGAGGTCCAGACGACCTCATCGTCCGATGCAGCCTTACGCCTGGCGCTGGCCGATCTTCCGCTCCTCGTAGTCGCCGATATTACTTTTGAGGAACCGGCCAGTTTGCGCCGGTTGCGCCGGCAGCACGAGATTCCTCTGGTTCTTACCAGTTCGCGCAGGGATCCGGATGATGAACTCGTCGGACTACGCAAGGGTGCCGACGACGTCGTCGTTCGTCCAGATAACCATGAGCTGTTACTGGCTCGCATTTCGGCCGTTTTACGGCGAACGGCGGCCAGCGTCCGAGAGGAAAAGGAGAAAGCGGCCCCTATCGTTTTGGGCGATATGCGAATCGACCCCGACTCGCGTACTGTAACTATTGCCCAACGGCCGGTTGAGCTTTCTGCCCGCGAATTTCGTCTCCTTTACACACTGGCCAGTGATGCCGGCGCCGTTGTGTCCCAGGATGAACTGCTGGACCGAGTGTGGGGACCGGACTTTGAAGGTGAAATGCAGACTGTTTACGTTTACATTAGCTGGCTGCGCAAAAAATTGGAGACAACGCCGACACCAGCGCCGCGCATCGTGACCGTGCATGGGGTCGGTTATAAACTGATCGATTCAGAGCAAGACTAGCAACGTTAGCGCGCAGCGAGTGGATGCGCGTGACCGGTCAACGACGTGTTAAGGCTTTGTTAAGGATTTTGGTGCGAACTTTAAGGTTTGTTTAAGTACACGTTCGCCTGAGCGTCATATAATGCTCATATGTATTGGTAGGACCATGGTACTAGTTTCTGGCTGGTAGTCATAGCTTAGCTCGTATCTTGGACGCCATCTTATCCAGTCAGTTCACAGTGACAAAATAGATTAATACAAGTTGTGTGCGCTTCGGCGTTGTATGCGTGCATGCCAGGGAAGAACGTCGATTATGGAGCGTTGGTACGTTGTACATACAAAAGCCAGACGGGAATATCAGGTTGCCAGAGCACTTGAACGGGCAGACCTGGAAGTTTATCTACCGGAGACGAGGGAAACCGGGTCGAAGGAGAAACAAAGCCCCTTCTTTCCCTGTTACCTCTTCTTGAAGATGGACCTGGCGGAGGTCAAGCCGGCCCGATGGCAATGGACCCCGGGCCTGCGACGTATCGTAGCCTTTGGCGAAAAACCGGCGCCGCTGCCTGACGAAGCGGTGCGCCTGATCCGGCAACAACTGGCCGCACGCGCTGAGACCGGCACCAAGCCTAAGAGTAAGTATCAGAAAGGTGAACGACTGGACATCATTGATGGTCCATTCCGGGATCTGACGGCGATCTTCGATAGGGCAACGGAGCCTGAGGGGCGCGTTCAGGTCTTGCTCGAGGTAATGGGTCGCCTTTGCCGGGTTGAGTTGCCGGCAGAAAACGTACAGAAGTCAGTCTGGCGAAAGAAAAGGGAACGACGGTCACGCGGTCGGGGACGCCCCATCCGGGAATCGTAAAGTTCTCCCGCAGACTATAGGCGACTCACCAACAAGCTCTCTGTCGTAGCCATTGCTCCGGAGAGTGGATATAGGGAATCTCTCACTCCCGCCTGGGCGGAGGGCGGAGCCTGCCAACTCTGACTTCCAGGTAGGGAAACAATCAACTATCTAAAAGGAAACCCACTGAGATGTACACATCAATTCGCCCGTCGCAAAATCTAGCCGGCACCATGGCGCCTTCGGTCGCTTTGGACGAGTTGCATCTGTTCCGATTCTATTACCAGATGTACCTGATCAGGAGAGTGGAAGAAACGCTTCTCCGCATGCAAGCCCAGGGATTACTGGCGGGTAGCGTGCAGACGGCGATCGGACAGGAAGCACATGACGTAGGTGTGATCAATGCGCTGGATTCCATGAACGATATTATTTTCGCCAACCATAGCGCCCACGGCCAATTTATCGCTTATACCGATGACATCCTGGGCCTGATTGCCGAGGTTATGGGCAAGGAGATTGGAATCAGCGGGGGCGTCGGCGGTGACCAACATTTGCACAAATTCAATATGTATACCAGTGGTATGCAGAGTGGCATTGTCTTCAACGCTGTGGGAGCAGCCCTGGCGGCGAAGTTGAAGAACACCGGCGCAATTAGCGTGGTCTTCTTAAACGATAGCAAGATGGGACTGGGGACGATCTACGAGAGTTTCAATATTGCCTCGCTCTGGTCACTGCCAATCCTTTTTATTTTGCAGGATGGGAGTTGTTCCGACGAGCAGGCTGACAGTTCTGAGTTCTTGTCGCGTACCGTCGAGGCCGACGACGTCTTCAAAGTGTATGCCTTTGCCTCGGCTGCCGTTGCCTATGTGCGCAGCAATCAAAGTCCTTTTCTACTCAATTTACCGTGGAAACCGCTTGACGGGTCCGGCATCGAGAATGCCGCGCGGCCAGCCGATCACAGCCAGAATTCCAATTACAAGGATGCCTTATGCAAGATCGCCCAACAGTTACCGGCGCAAGCTCGCCAGCCAATCGAAGCGTTCGTGGAGGAGCGAGTGCAGAAAGCAGTGGCAACCGCCACGCGCGCCCAACCGCAGATGTTCGAAACCTTCCGGCGCAAATGGGCCAGAATCTAACCTTCCTCGCGAGCCTATCCCTGGCCCTACACACGCTAATGGCGAAGGATCCCAACGTCGTGGTCCTGGGTGAAGGCTCTTTGGAGCAAGATGGCAACACGTCCAGGATCGCGGAAAGTCTCGCCAGGCGTTTTCCGAATCGGGTCTTGACGATGCCCAGCGGCGAAGCATCGATCGTTGGCGTGGCCACCGGCCTGGCGCTCTCCGGAATGCGCTCCATTGCCGAAATCGCGTTTGGCGATTTCGTTGCGCTGGCGACCGACCAACTGGTCAATTATGCCAGCAAGTACCCGGTTATGTATGACGCTGACGTAGCCGTGCCCCTGGTGGTACGTACGCCAGTAGGCGCCGATAACGGTGATGGCCCTGCCCCCAGCCAATCGTTGGAGAAACTATATCTGGGTGTGCCTAACCTGACGGTGGTCGCGCCTTCCCATTTTCACGCGGCCGGCGAGTTGTTAACACAGGCGACGCAAAGCACGCACCCAGTTCTCTTTCTAGAGAGCAAGCTCCTATATCCGCTGCCGCTGGCACTGGCCCCGGAGATCGACAGTCTGAGCCGGAGCGAGTTTAGCAATGGTAACCCGTTCCCTTCGGTACTGGTGCGGAATTATCGCGCTCCGGAGAAAGCAGATGTGGCCGTTATTGCCTATGGTGGCTTGAGCCGGCTGCTGCAACCGGCCCTACGCTGGTTGGGCGAACGGGACGTGCGTGTCGTAGCCTGTCTGGCGGGCACGCTTCATCCACTGACTGTCGAACCGATCCTCGCCTGTGCCCGTGAGGCCGGCCGTGTTCTGGTAGTCGAAGAGGGATCATCCGCATTCGGCTGGGCAGCAGAGGTCTCAACTCGAATCTACGATACTTTGTTTAGCGAGCTCATAACGCCCGTTCGACGCCTTGGTGCCCTCGATTCTGTCATTCCGGCAAACAGGACGTTGGAGCAGCGGGTGCGCGTCTCTGAAGAATCCATTATCTCTGCGGTCTTGGAGCTTATGCGCTGGTAGCGAGGGTCGTTATTGGTGCGAAGGAGTAGAGAATCTTCACCAGGCCTTGCCTCAGTGCCACAAGTGGGAGTTTGACTTTATCTCTCTGAATCTATTTTTTATACCGGGGACGAATTGTTATCCAGTTGTATTAGGTGTTACGTGTAAGGAGTAAATCATGAGCGGTCTTATTGAATTTCAGACAGAGACCTGGGCTCCAGCTACGAGCGCGGCAGCCCGACGATATGAGGGAAATGCCAAACGTGTGCTGGATCTCGTGGCCGCTGTCGCGATTATGCTGTTCTTCAGCCCATTCTTTGCGGTGATTGCTCTCGCCATTCGCCTCACTTCGCCGGGGCCGATCTTCTATCGACAGGAGCGTATCGGGCGCAATGGCCGGCCGTTTCAGATGCTGAAATTCCGGACGATGTATAACGGTAGCAGCACCTCCACCCACAAAGAGCATGTCCAGAACCTGATCATCAATAATGTCTCGCCGGATTCTCTGGGTAAGGAATCGCTCAAGCTGAAAGATGATCCCAGAATCACCCCCGTCGGCAAGAGTTTGCGCCGATTTGGGCTGGACGAGATGCCTCAATTTATCAACGTCCTCCGCGGCGAGATGAGCCTCGTGGGACCGCGCCCGCCGCTGGCCTATGAGTATGAATTGTATTCACCACACCATCAGCAGCGGATGACGGTGTTGCCGGGCATTACCGGCCTCTGGCAGGTAACGGCCCACAACCAGGTTTCATTTGAGGAAATGGTTGAGATCGACCTCGACTATATCCACAGGATGAACCTCTGGCTTGACCTGAAAATCATGGCCTTGACGCCATGGGAAATGTTAGCCGCAAAAGGGAGCGGATAATGGATACCACACTTTCGACGACCGCCGATTACTCTGTCAGCGATGCGCCAGCGCAAACACAACAAGTCCGGGTGGGCGTTATCGGCTGTGGCTACTGGGGGCCAAAGCTCATACGCAATCTACACGACATGACCAAGTCTGAGCTGGCGTTGGTTGCCGACCTGCGTCAGGAACGCCTGGATGAAGTGAAGGATCTGTATCCGGATGTGGAGACAACATGCGATCACCGGGATTTACTGAACGGCCAGGTGGACGCCATCGTCATCGCCACCCCGGTTCGCACTCACTATCGCCTGGCTCGAGAGGCCCTGCTGGCCGGGAAACATGTGCTGGTAGAAAAGCCGATCACGGCGAATGCTATCCAGGCGCAAGAGCTCATCGAGATTGCCGAAAGTAAAGGCCTTACCCTGATGGTCGGGCATACCTTCCGGTATAACCCGGCCGTAGAGGCTGTGCGGGAGGTGCTGCAAAGCGGCGAGCTAGGCAACGTCTACTATATAGATGCTGTGCGTGTGAACTTGGGGCTTTTCCAGCCGGATATCAACGTGATGTGGGATCTGGCACCGCACGACATCTCCATGCTGAACTATATCCTGGAAAAGAAACCGGTTGCCGTCAGTGCCCGCGGGGCGGCTTACGTCAACCACTATCTGGACCTGGATGAGGTTGTCTACCTGAATCTCAAGTTTGAGGGAGGGGCAATGGCCAATATCCGGCTGAGCTGGCTGGATCCGGTGAAACAACGGCGGCTAACGCTAATTGGAAGCCAGAAGATGCTGGTCTATGATGACCTGGCCCCACATGATCGAAAAGTAGTCATTTACGACAAGCGCGTGGATATTGCTCCTTATTCGGTGACGGAAGAAGAGTTTCGCGCGTCTTATCGTCATGGCGAGGAACATCATTATCCACTGGAGTGGCGTGAGCCGCTAAACGTGGAATGCAACCACTTCGTCGACTGTATCCGTACTGGTGCAACCCCGCGTAGTGATGGCCAGGAAGGCCTGCAGGTGCTCCGTATCTTGGAGACGGCAGAGCGCTCCCTCCATAACGGCGGTGTGGAGTTGCTGGTTGAGTATTAAAGGAGAAAGAACTCGTGAAAGTAGCCTTCGTTGATCTACAGGGTGAATATCAAGCAATCAAAGAAGAAATCGATAAGGCCATTACGGGAGTGCTCAGCCGCTCTGACTATGTCCTCGGACAGAAGGTGAGGGACCTGGAGGTTGCGTTTGCCGGCTACTGTGAGGCAGCATCGGCCGTGGGCGTTGATTCTGGTTTTTCGGCTCTCGAATTGATATTGAGAGCGTACGATATCGGTCCGGGTGATGAAGTGATCACTGCGGCTAACACCTTTATCGCTTCGGCCCTGGCCATTTCTAACTGTGGGGCCCGGCCGGTTCTGGTTGATATGGAACCTGACACCTATAACCTGGACCCGGCCAAAGTCGCGCAGGCGATTACACCGGCGACCAGGGCTATCATGCCGGTGCATCTCTATGGACAACCGGCCGATATCGATCCGATTCTAGCCCTCGCGCGCCAGCACGACTTGCGCGTGGTCGAAGATGCGTGCCAGGCACATGGTGCACGTTACAAAGGGCGCCGGACCGGTAGTCTTGGTGATGCGGCCGCTTTCAGCTTTTATCCAAGCAAGAATCTTGGTGCTTATGGTGACGGCGGTATGGTTGTCACCAGCGATGAGGAGCTTGCCGAGCGTGTGCGCCTTTTGCGTAACCTGGGCCAGTCTATTAAGTACCATCACACCATCAAAGGATTCAACCACCGGCTGGATACGCTACAGGCGGCCGTGCTCTGTGCGAAACTTCCCCACCTGGATGGGGCGAACGCCTCCCGGCGTGAGGCCGCCGAGCAGTACAATCGCGAACTGGCCGGCTTACCTGTGGTGACCCCGATCGAAAGGGACTGGGCGGAACATGTCTACCATCTGTATGTGATCCAGGTAGAGGAGCGGGATGCGCTTCAGGCACATCTCTCTGAGGCTGGTGTGGCCACAGCTATTCACTATCCCATCCCCATCCACATGCAATCGGCCTACGAGGAACTGGGGTATAAGCAGGGGGATTTCCCGGAAACGGAACGATACGCCGCGCGTATTCTTTCCCTGCCCATGTTCCCGGGAATAACGCCTGAAGCTATCAGCCACACAGTAAATGCCATCGCGGATTTCTACAACGGAGCTGGGCGTGAGCCTGCGAGGTCGTCGACCGAGCAATAAATAAGATTCTTATGAGATCGTATCTGAGCCGAATGGCGCGACGCAGAAAAATCAGTCTGGTTTTCGCTCTGCTGCTGGTAGGGGTTTTGTTTCTCGTTTTTCCTACCGGTGAAACGAGTGCACAAAGACCAGCGGTGGCTGAGCAGCCGTTACGAGAACCGAGGATCTTCGATAACGAGGAACTCGTGCTATCGAATCCGGCCGGTCTGGCATACGCTGCAGAGGACGAGCTCTTTTACGTTCTGGAACGTCAGGCGACGGGAGTGGTGAAGATCGTGGCAATGACCCCGTACGGCAAACCGTTGGCTTCGATCTCCACGGCGGTCAGCGTCGACGACCTCGGCAAGGTTGCTTTCGATGTCGGGTCTGGTCGACTTCTGTTATTCGATCAGGCCCGCCAGGAGTTGGTGCGGGTTGGCCTGCTGGGAGGCGGCACCGTTGCCCGCTTCCCGGCCGGGCATTTCGGCGTATCTGCTCCGGCAGGCATGGCCGTTGATCCTGGGAGCGAACGCCTGTTCTTGCTGGACAGCGCCAACGGGCAAATTGTGGCTGTCGAACGGGTAGGGCAGGACCGTCCTGATCTTCCTTCCGGCGCCGGCCAGGGCCCGGTTTCTCGGATCAATCTGGCGTTCACTGGCACCGCCGACTTGCGTGGCTTGGCCTTCAATTCCCAAAATGGACACTTCTATCTGCTCAGCCCGAAAGAGCAGAAGGTTTACGAGGTGACTCAGGCAGGCCAGACAGTTGCCTTCTACGATCTTGCCAACTCCGGTCTCGTCGATCCCCAGAGTCTGGCTGTGGCCCCTACTGCGGACCCTACAGATGATCCGGATGGTGTAAGCCTGTACGTTATCGACGGCAGTGAGAGCAGCACTGGCCCCCTGGCAACCGAGTCAGACACGAACCGCATCGTCGAGCTTTCTACGTCACCAACAGTCGAACTGGCTGCCGCTGTGGACACCGACGTGGCGACGCTGGTGAAAACAACGGAGACATCACAATACACGCCGCCCAGTCCTGACCCATCGGGGCTTGCTTATCTGCCCTTTTCTGACTCGCTTCTGATCAGTGACGGCGAAGTCAACGAAATAGACAATCTCTTCACCGGCGATAACCTGTTTGAGACAACGCTGTCTGGTAACCTGCTGGACACGTTAACGACCATCGATTTCTCTGATGAACCAACCGGTGTGGCTTTCAACCCGGCCAATGGGCACCTGTTCTTTACCGATGATACGGGTATGCGCGGCATTTACGAGATGGATCCTGGGCCTGACGGGCTTTATAGCACTCACGATGACATTATCCATAGCTTTGACACGGAGCCGTACGGCGGTACGGATCCAGAGGGTGTGACTTTCGATAGCGCGCAGGGTCACGTGTTTGTGGTCGATGGCGTGGCTGAAGAAGTGTTCGAAATCGCGCTCGGATCAGGTGGCACGCTGGACGGTGCGTCTCTGGTGACACAATTCGATGTCTCCAATATCGGTATTACCGATCCAGAAGGGATCGAGTACAACCGGGATAGTAGCCGCCTCTATATTATGGCGAGCAATGACTCGATCATCGCCGAGACGTTCGTCGACGGTACATTGATCCGTTACATCGACTATTCTGCGGCCAATGCCGAGGCCGCGGCCGGTTTGGCTTATGCCCCGGCCAGTAGCGATCCCACAACCAGGCACTTCTATATTGTGGACCGCGGTGTCGATAACGGCAATGATCCCAAGGAGAATGACGGTAAGCTGTACGAAATGTCATTCCCGCTCAATCTGGGTAATCTTCCACCTGTGCCCGATGCCGGACCAGACCAGACGATCGTTTACCCGGAGAGTGTCACGTTGAATGGTACGGCGAGCGACGATGGTCTGCCAGATCCTCCGGGTACAGTCACTGTAACCTGGAGCAAGGTGAGTGGGCCGGGAACGGTAACTTTTACCGATCCCAATACGTTGGCAACGACGGCTTCCTTCTCCAGCGCCGGCACGTACGTGCTGCGCCTGACGGCCGATGATAGCGAGCTGACCGGTACGGATGATGTGACGATTACTGTGGAGCCTAACCATGATCCGCCGGTGGTTAATGCCGGGCCAGACCAGACGATTGGCTTTGGCGAGACGGCCATCCTCGACGGTACGGTGAGCGACGATGGTCTGCCCGATCCACCGGGTGAGGTCACCATGTCCTGGAGCCAGGCCGGCGGGTCGGGGACGGTGACCTTCGCCGACGCCAGCGCTGTGGATACGACCGCTACCTTCTCCGAGGTAGGCACGTATGTATTGCGGCTGACCGCCGACGATGGCGAGTTAAGTGCCAGCGACGATATGACGGTGACAGTCACCCGGCCGGATGGCGCCATTGTCCTCGACGTGCGAGTCAGTGATGGAGATGACGATGCCGAAGAGAGTGCGACCGGCATCATGTCGCTCACCAGTTCAGACCTTGAGCTGGTTTTCAATGATGACAACCAGACGGTGGGGCTGCGTTTTAACGGTATCACCGTACCCCAGGGGGCAAGCATCGTAGATGCCTATGTTCAGTTTCAGGTGGACGAAACGTCCGCCGATCTCACCATCCTCACCGTCCAGGGCGAGGCGGTAGATAACGCCACCACCTTCACTTCGGATACAGGCAACATCTCCTCCCGGCCGAAAACAACG
>Ga0207752_1000015_pt1 | contig 71771 bp, 58 predicted proteins | sample Pon2CUnioCityCA_6_FD_187272 | JGI IMG/M metagenome (GOLD analysis project Ga0207752, IMG submission 187272) | Marine sediment microbial community from Union City, CA, USA - Pond 2C Sediment 2 (SPAdes) | ecosystem: Environmental > Aquatic > Marine > Intertidal zone > Salt pond sediment ... | reverse complement strand
CCCGGCCGGAAGCACGCCCTCTTGTTAACTCCTGCTGCCCGCATAAGGCAACAGCGCGCAATCCTATCAGGGTTCGAGCATAATGCAAAAGTTCTTAACTCCAATTAATGGGAGAGGAAGGGAAGGTGTGGCCTCTTCCCTCCTACTGGCATGGCTACTCGGTGTACAATCGGCCGGTGCCTCGCTAACGAACGTAGCCCGCCTGGCGGCGAATATTCTCACGCTCGTTTTCGTATTGAGGGGGAATCTGCTCCGCCCCGGCTGCCCGCACTTTTTGAATCGCCTCTTCTATTTCCTGGCTGGCCAGCTGGTAGCGCCGTTGGCGCCGGTAAGTGGTCGCACGCAAGAAGTGAATCTGGCCTAAAAGCTGCTGACGCTGCCTGGCGTCCTCTTCGGTTGTAGTTCGACTGGCTTCTGCAAGCGCCTGATCCAGATGGCGCAAGGCCTCCTCCAGCTGTTCAACGCCCAGTTCATATTGTGCCAGTAATAGGTGGGCCTGAGCAGCATGCACTCGATCGGTCAAGCCGAGTTGCAGCGCCTCCCGCGCGTCCTGGCGGGCCCCGACCGGAATGTGTTGCTTGCTCCCCGCGACCACAAAGCCGCGTAGCAGATGCCCCTCAGCCGAATGGGCATGTTCCTGCAGAAACCTGTCTAATCGCTCCTTTCCCTCGCGCGTGGCGTTGTTACGGAAAAGAGCGTTAATCGTCTGTAGCTGCAACTGCTCATCGGCCGGATTCAGGTCGGCTTGCGCGCGCAAGGCGACCAACTTTTCCTGCTCCTGCGTAGATTGGAAAGCAGGGCGCTCGTACCATCCCTGGCGGTCGGTCCACCAGAAGAGTCCCAGGGCCAGCGCGTGAACCCCCAGGGTGACCCCGCTGAGTAGCGGCGTCTCACCGAAGCTGTAGATGGTGCGCCAATCACCAATAAAAGTAAAGAGGGTGAACAGCGGATAGTAAATCAGCGCATAGTACAGGTGGAAACGGAGGGTACGGAGCCCGAAGTATCGCCAGAGGCTGGATCTGCTGCGCCGTAGCCAGAGCCACACCGCGAAGGCATATAGCAGGGTGCCCAGGGTGCCGGCCAGGCTGATGAACCAGTCTTGTCCAGCCGTAAAGGTGCCGGCCGGCATTACGTATCCCCAGTAAAAGCCAAACCCGAACTCCGCTACCGCGCCCCCAAATAACCAGACAGCCAGGGCATGGCCCAGCTCGTGAATAAAGACGCCGGGGGGGATGGCCACATAAAAGGCAGCCTGTTCCGCCCATGACTTCTTCGCCGGCGTCAGCGGGTCCTGGCTAAAGTCGCCACGTCGCTGCCAGGCGACCCACACAAGGCGGGCGCCTCTGTAAGCATAGAAAAGAGAGATGAGCGTGAAAATACGACCTAATGGGTCGTTCAAGAGGCGGTCCATAAAATCCATGCAGGCATCTTACAGCAGCGATCCCACAGGAGCAAGCGGGCCAGTGGGTCTCTCGGGACCATCTCTACCCACGTGCCTCAGCTTATGTTAAAATAAGTTGTGCAGAAGAAGGTAAAACAAAGTGACAGATAAGAAAGCGTTTCTCAAACGGATCCCCATCTTCAAGAACCTCGAGGGCGAGGCACTGGCACGGCTGGCGGAAATCGCTACCGAATACGAGTTTGATGAAGGTGCCGTGCTGGCCTACCAGCGGGATGTCGCCGACAAATTCTACATCGTGCGCGAGGGCCGTCTCTTTGCCAGGTCGGTAGGCGAGCGGGGTATCGTTCGGGACTCTCGTTCTTACTTTGCGGGCGATAGCTTTAAGGATGTGTGGCTGTTTACGGCCAAGGCACATGACGCTACCGTCAGCGCGGCTACCGCCGGCCGGGTGATAATAATCGAACAAAATGACTTCCAACAACTGTTGGAGGATTATCCGGAAGCGTTGAAGGCACTGGTTCCTGACATTAACGCCAGTGACCAACAAATCGCCGGGCTTTCTGAAGAGGCGTGGGCGGAAGCACGCAAGAGCCAGATTGCCCCTGAGACGGAAAAAGTTGGCCAGGCTACCGGGTTGATGCCAGGGGAGCTAATCGAGTACGTTTCCCGGCGCACTCCCTGGCTTGCGGTCATCCGGCTGATCTTGCCCGTAACCTTGCTATTTCTGTTTTTCCCCGTTTTCTTCTTCATAATCCGCCCGGGCTTTCCCCTATTGCAAGGGGTGCTGCCCTCCATCGTCATTCCCCTGGTAATTACCATTTTCTTTGGCTCAGTGATTCTCTTTCTTTACTTCGATTGGGCCAACGACTATTTTGTCATCACCAACCGGCACATTATGCACTATGAGTTCAACCTCTCCCTGCGCCACTTTGGTTCACAGGTGACCAAAACGCCTGTCGATCAGATCCAGAGCGTAGAGGTTGAGAAACCAAACCTGGTGGCCAATCTATTAGATGTGGGCACCGCCCGAATTACTACCGCTGCAGCGACAGGTATTATCCGCTTTGACTATATCAATGATCCGGGTCTGGTGAGAGATACCCTGGATCAGGTCCGGCAGCGAGTGCGCGAGCTGGATGCCGGTCGCGAGCAGGCAGTGATGCGCGAGGCGCTGGAGGATCACTTTGGCCTGGGCGCGCCCTATGAGCGATTTCAAGAGGAGCTCATGGGCTTGGAAGCACCGCGGCCCGCCAGTGAGGGTTCGCTCTTGCGGCGTATTGTGGAACGCTATGGGGCGCGAGTGGTCCAGGGGGACGTGATAACCTACCGGAAACATATCTTTGTGCTCCTCGCCGGCAGCCGTTGGCCGCTGCTGACTGGACTGCTTCTGGTTACCCTCGCCATTGTTTTGCTCTATTTCCAGGTAGACCTTGGTTTTTTCTGGCTAGTATTCGTCCTGCTTGGGTTCGCCGATTTTCTCTGGTTGACGTGGAGCGTGGAGGACTGGCGCAACGATACCTTCCAGGTTACCGACCGGTACGTAATAGACATTGACCGGAGTCCCTTCGGCACGGGGGAGAGCCGTAAGCAGGCTCAGTTAAGTAACATTCAGAATATCAATTCAGATCGGCCCGGGCTGTTGCCCACTCTCTTCAACTACGGTAATGTGTATATTGAAACGGCCGGGGCCACGGCTGATATAACATTCGAAAGCGTCGTCAATCCAAATCAGGTGCAGCGGGATATCTTTGAGCGTCGCGAGCAATTCCAGCAGCGACAGCGCGTCCGCGAAGGTGCGCAGCGCCGCAAAGAGTACGCCGTGTTGTTGGACGTCTATAAGCAGGCGGTCGAGCAGGATCGTATTCCGCAGCGCACACCGCCGCCCAGACAGGATGGATAGCGACAAACCAAAGGATATTGACCAGACACGAGATAGTATGGCTATTTTGAAAATTATCCAACCGAATAATCCAACACTACGCGAGAAGGCGGAACCGGTCACCACGTTCGACGAGGAGTTCCAGACGTTGGTGGACGATATGATTGAGACGATGCGTGCGGCTCATGGCGTGGGGCTGGCTGCCCCACAGGTCGAGCGTTCCCTGCGGGTTGCCGTGATCGAAACGTTGCCAGAGGTAGACGACGAAGGTGAGGAGCTTGAGACAACGCGCGATCTATACGTTATTGTCAATCCTGAAATCATCTGGGAGTCGGCGGAGATGGAGGATGGCATTGAAGGGTGTCTTTCCATCCCCGGTTGGCTGGGCGAGGTGAGTCGCCACCAGTCTGTGCTGGTGCGGGCGCTGGATCGCCACGGCAACAAGATTCGTCTGCGTATGCATGACTGGGATGCCCGAATCTTCCAACACGAAATCGATCACCTCGACGGCGTCCTCTATATTGATCGCCTCACCGATCCCGACAACTTCTGGACAGAAGAAGAGTTCCAGGAGCAATTTGGGGCAACGGCCGAAGAGACTGAAGACGCGATGACCTGAGGGAGCCCAGTAGGAGAAATGAATGCCCTTAACCTTAGCTGATGTCAGGAAGGTGGCTCATCTTGCCCGTTTGGAATTGAGTGAGGAGGAACTTCACCAATATCGGGAGCAACTCTCCGACGTTCTTGCATACGTCGAACGTCTGAACGAGCTGGATCTGGAAGGGGTGCCGCCGACTGCCCACGCTGTGGCCCGCCAGAACGTTATGCGGGAGGACTTGGCCAAACCTTCTCTGCCGCTGGCAGATGTTCTTTATAATGGCGCGCAAGTTGCCCATGAGCAGTTCCTGATTCAGAGCGTCCTCGATGATTCCCCGGAGGAAAACACGTAGGGAGTGCGCCCGCGGGCACACCTGCGCTTAACGTAATGGATTTTACCCGGCTGACCTTAACTGAATTGCGCGCTGCACTCCGCTCTGGACAGACGACCAGCGTGGCCGTAACGGAGGCACTACTGGAGCGGATCGTCGCCGTCGATAACCTGCTCAATAGCTACCTGACTCTGACCGACGAAATGGCCCTGATCCAGGCGGCCGAGGCGGATGAACGCCGCGCCCGGGGCGAAGATACGCCCCTCCTGGGTATTCCGGTTGCCGTAAAGGACATGATCTGTAACGAGGGGGTGGAGACCAGCGCCGGGAGCAAAATTCTGGAAGGGTTTATTCCACCGTACGATGCCTTTGTCGTTGCCCGCCTGAAACAGGCGGGGGCCATTATCCTCGGGCAGACCAACACCGACGAATTTGCGATGGGTTCTTCCACCGAAAATTCCGCTTATCTGACCACCCGCAATCCCTGGGATCTGGAGAGAGTGCCCGGTGGTAGCAGCGGGGGCAGTGCAGCTGCAGTCGCCGGCCGGCTGGCTTATGCCGCTCTCGGCACCGACACCGGCGGCAGTGTGCGCCAACCTGCTTCTCTCTGTGGCATTGTCGGTTTGCGCCCTACCTACGGTCGGGTCTCTCGCTGGGGGGTCATCGCCTATGCTTCCTCACTGGACCAGGTTGGCCCCCTGGGACGAACTGTGGCCGATTGTGCCGCTCTTTTCCAGGTCACAGCCGGTTATGATCCCCTGGATAGCACCTCCATCGACACCCCGGTGCCTGATTTTGAGGCGGCTCTGACCGGCGAGATCGACGGCTTGCGCGTGGGTGTGCCCCGCGAGTATTTTGCGGAGGGCCTGGATCCGGAAGTGGAGGCAGCCGTCCGTGCTGCCATCGAGAAGCTGGCCGACCTGGGAGCAGACGTGGTGGAAATCAGCCTGCCCCATACCCACTATGCCCTGCCCGCTTACTACCTGATTGCCCCGGCCGAGGCCAGTGCCAATCTGGCTCGCTATGATGGCGTCCGTTATGGTCCGCGGGTTCCTGGGGAAGATATGGTAGATACCGTCAAGAAAACGCGCGCGCTCTTTGGCGACGAGGTGAAACGGCGCATTATGATGGGCACTTATGCCCTCAGTGCCGGTTATTATGAGGCGTATTACGGCCGGGCCTTGAAGGCGCGCACGTTGATTCAGACCGATTTTCGGGAAGCGTTTGCCGATGTCGACGTTATTGCTGCCCCGACCAGCCCGACTACGGCTTTTCGTCTTGGCGAACGGACAGACGATCCCCTTACCATGTATCTATCCGATGTGTTGACGGTGCCGGTCAACCTGAGTGCCAGTTGTGCGTTGTCTGTTCCTTGCGGTTTTGATCAGGAGGGGCTGCCGATTGGCCTGCAGTTGATCGGCAACACTCTGGCCGAAGCAACGATTCTAAACGTGGCCTATGCTTACGAACAGGCTACTGAATGGCATCAAGAACTGAAGAGATTAGAGATTGGAGATTAGAGATTGGTCGCTTTTGTCGCGAGGCAAAGTGCTATCTCTAGCCGCCACTTCTTACACTGGAGAAAACGGAAATGAAAGTCATCATCCTTCTCGGCGGATACGGAACGCGCATGCGCCCCCATACCTGGAGCCGTCCCAAACCGCTGTTGAACGTCGCCGGCAACACAGTTCTGGGCCATATTTTAGATCGGATGAGCGAGATCACCACCGAAGAAGTGATCTTCGTCGTAGGCTATAAGGGCGACCAGATTGAAGCGTGGGTACAGGACAATTATCCTCGTCTCGACACTCACTTCGTCATCCAGGAGGAAGCCCTGGGACAGGCTCACGCGGTCTGGCTGTGTGGAGAATTTCTCCAGGACGACAGAGATGTGGTCCTCGCCTTTGGTGACGGCATCATCGAGGCCGATTACGACGAACTGCCAGAGCGAGGAGAGGAAACCGGCGCCGACGCCGTGTTCATGGTTCAGCCGGTGGAGGATCCCAGCTCCTTTGGGGTGGTAGCCGTCAATGAGGAAGGGTACGTTACCGACTTCATCGAAAAGCCGGAGTCGAATGAGCATGACCTGGCCGTCGTGGGTATCAACTGGTTCCGCAGCGCCCGGCAGCTTTACCGGGCCGTGAACCAGGTGATGGAAGAGGAACGGCAGACGCTTGGCGAGTATTTCATGGCCGACGCCTATGAGCTGTTGTTGGAACAAGGGGCCAAGATTGTGACCCACAAAATCCGGCAGTGGTCTGATGCGGGGCAGCCTCAGAATATTCTGGAAACCAATGTGCGGCTGCTTTCAGCCGGATACAGTTCCGAGGATGCCATCGAACGCAGCTATGCGGAGGATTTTACCGTCTTGCCGCCGGTCTATATCCATCCTACAGCCCGGGTGGAGGCCTCGGTCATCGGCCCCTATACTACGCTCGATGCGGGTGTGGAGGTCAGGAACGCGATTGTCCGCAATAGCATTGTAGATAGGGGTGCTACTATCAAGAATGCGGTTTTGGACGGGGCCCTGATTGGTGAAGAAGCTGAAGTCGCCGGCCGGGCCAAATCTCTGTTCATTGGCGATAATTCAATTGTCGAACTGGATTAACAGGATCCGGTAGCCAAGACTGCTGCCGGGCCAAGCAAGAACAAGTTTGAGCGCTGGCGGCTGATAGCCGGCAGCAAAGTTTTGAGGAAGAACCATGCGGAAGTTCATTGCAGATAAAGTAGCCAGAACCCCTCCCTCCGGGATCCGTAAATTTTTCGATATTGCCGCGACGATGGAAGATGTTATTTCCCTGGGAATCGGCGAACCGGATTTTGTGACGCCGGACCCCATTCTGGAGGCCGGTATCGCTTCCCTGAAGCGAGGCGAAACCCAATATACCTCTAATAGTGGGACTTTTGCGTTGCGTAATGCCCTCAGCCGGCATCTCCGGACCCTTTATGATGCCGGATACGACCCGGAAGATGAAATCCTGGTGACGGTGGGGGTGAGCGAAGCCCTGTATCTGGCTATGACGGCCACCCTCAATCCCGGGGACGAAGTGATTGTGCCCGAACCCTGTTTCGTTTCTTATGCGCCAGAAGTGACCTTCGCCGGCGGCATTCCGGTGGTAGTGCCCACTTACGTAGAAAACGGCTTCCAGGTGACGGCCGAAACGATTGCCGCCAATATCACTCCCCAGACGAAAGCGATCCTGCTCGGCTACCCTAACAATCCGACGGGTGCCGTCATGTCCCGGGACGTTATGGCCGATATTGTGGCGGTTGCAGAGGAACACGACCTGCTCATCATCTCCGACGAGATCTACGACCAGCTCGTCTATGGTGTGGAGCATACCTGCGTGCCCACGCTCGCCGGGGCCTGGGAACGCACGATCCTGCTGGGAGGTTTCAGCAAAGATTATGCTATGACCGGCTGGCGTATTGGTTACACCTGCGCGCCGCCTGAGTTGTTACTGGCAATGCGCAAAGTTCACCAATATACCATCATGTCTGCCCCGACCACCGCCCAGGCGGCGGCTGTCGTCGCCCTGGAGCAGGGACAACGGCACGTGCAAGAGATGCGCGAGGAATATAATCGCCGCCGCCGCCTGATCGTCGACGGCTTTAACACCCTGGGCCTTGACTGCTTTGAACCTCGTGGCGCTTTCTACGCGTTCCCCTCCATCGAGCGCAGCGGTATGAACAGCAACGAATTTGCCATGCGCCTCCTGGAAGAAGAGGAGGTAGCCGTCGTGCCCGGCGATGCCTTTGGTGCCAGCGGCGCCGGCTTTGTGCGCGCTTCTTATGCCACTGCCTACGAGCAGATTGAAGAGGCGTTGAACCGGCTAGAAGATTTCATGCGGCGCCACGGATAGGACAAGATGACCCGTTACGAACCTGTCATTGGCCTGGAGGTACACGCGGAGCTGATGACTGATGCCAAGATGTTTTGCGGCTGCCGTGTAGTCGACAGCGTGGAGGCAGCACCTAATACGGCCGTCTGCCCTGTCTGCCTCGGCATGCCGGGAATGCTACCGGTGATTAACCGGCGCGCCATCGATTTTGCCTTGCGGGTCGCCCTGGCCCTTGACTGCGAAATTCAGGAGCATAACGTCTTTGCCCGCAAAAACTACTTCTATCCGGATTTGCCGAAAGGGTACCAGCTCAGCCAGTATGAGTTGCCTCTGGCCCGCCATGGCTCGTTGCAGATCACACTCGATTCCGGCGAGACGAAGCGCATTGGGATTCGCCGGGTCCATATGGAAGAAGACACCGGCAAGCTGACCCACGTCCCGGAAGGAACGCTGGTAGACTACAATCGTTCCGGTGTGCCCTTATTGGAGATCGTGTCCGAGCCGGATCTGCATTCCGCCGAAGAGGTTTACGCCTATGCCCAGAAGCTGCGCCAGCTCCTGCGCTATCTGGAGGTAAACACCGGCGACCTGGAAAAGGGCGTGTTCCGGGTCGAGCCCAACATCAGCATCAGACCGGCCGGTAGCAAAACATTTGGTACCCGCACCGAGGTCAAGAATCTGAACAGCTTCCGCGCGCTGGCTGCCGCCACGGAATACGAACTGGCGCGGCAAGAGGCCGTTCTGGAAGCCGGAGGTGAGGTAGTGCAGGAAACCCGCGGCTGGCATGAAGGGCGGCGCGAGACCTTCAGCCAGCGGAGCAAGGAGGAGGCCGAGGATTATCGTTACTTCCCGGAGCCGGACCTGCCTCCCCTTCAAGTCCAGGAACAGTGGGTGGCAGCGGTGCGCAGCCGCCTGCCGGAACTGCCGGATGCCAAAGTCAGCCGTTACGTCGGGGTGTTCGACCTCTCCGCCTATGATGCCTCGGTCCTTACGGCGGATCGGCCCATAGCTGAGTGGTTCGAAGCCGCCCTCGGGGCCGGAGGGGAGCCCAAGACGGTCGCCAACTGGCTGATCAACAATCTGTTTGCTCTGATGAACGAAAGCGGGCAGGCAGTGACCGAGATCCAGATCACGCCAGAGCAACTGGTGGAACTGATCACGTTGGTAGAAGACGGCACCATCAGTAACAACACCGGCAAAGAGGTGCTGGCCGAGATGTTTGGCAGCGGCGAAGGGGCAGCGGCAATTGTCGAGCGCCGGGGACTTGCACAGATTTCCGACGAAGCGGCGCTGGCGGCCGTCGTTTCCGAGGTGATGGAGGCCAACCCGGACCAGGTCACCGCTTACCTGGATGGCAAGGTTTCGCTCAAAGGGTGGTTTATCGGCCAGGTGATGCGGGAAACGCGCGGAAAGGCGAATCCGCAACTGGCGAACAAACTGGTGGAAGACCACCTCTCTACCCTGGAAGGGTGAGCGCCCTGTCCCTAGACTCTATCCCCCCATTTTCTCATTGACGTCCCTTTTCCCAGACTTGATAATGGTCCCATTGTGGCGGCACCAGATAGTGTGCGCTGTTCCAGGCTTCTGAGAACATTGAAGTCCGCAACCAAACAAGGAGGACCTGATGGGCCTGAAGAATCAACGTCGACACCGTACGATGTATCTGCGGGTGGGATTACCGGTAGTTGTCCTCGTCGTGGTCGCCATTGCCGCCCTGAGCGCGGGCGCTGATGAGATCCCGCACCGGGCGCCGTCATTTACTGCTGAGGCGCAAATCCAATCTGCGCCGGAGGTCGCGGATCCCGCACCAGGCGAGACGATTGATCTGGTCGTGGATACCGACGCGGGGGTTGATGATGCTGCCGCTCTGGTCTGGCTCCTGGAACAGGATCGTTATCCGGTCAATCTGCTTGGTGTTACTACTGTAGCAGGGAATAGCACCGTCGATAATGTCACCAATAACGTCCTGATCCTGTTGGAAGCTGCCGGCCGGACGGATATTCCGGTAACCATCGGCGCGGCCGAACCCCGGGAACAGGAACTGACCAAATCGACATGGCTGCTACACGGACCAGACGGGTTGTGGTTTGTGGGCCTGCAGAATCCACACGACCTGAGCGGTTTACCAACCGGTGCTCCGGAATTCTACCGTGATATGGCCCTCGCCCATCCGGGTGCTACCTTGCTGGCTCTGGGACCCCTGACCAATCTGGCGGCGGCGGTGGAAAGCTATCCGGACCAGATGGCGCTCTATGGTGAGATTGTCATTCTCGGTGGGGCAAGGAATGGTGGTAACAGCACGCCGGTGTCCGAATTCAATATCTGGCAAGATCCTGAGGCGGCGGAGATCGTCTTCACGGCCGGTTTGCCCATTTCCCTCGTTACCCTTGACGCTTTCAGCGAGTTCACCATTGATCAGGAAGATCTGGACGAGTTGCAGACAGAAGGAACGGCGGCTGCCCAATTCCTGGCGGTTCCTCTGCAAATCTTCGCCGATGGCCAATTCGCTCGTGGCGCCGAATCTGTCGCCCTGCCCGACGTGGCGGCGACGATGTTTGCCCTCAAAGACGCGCTGGCTCAGGCGTCGCAGTCGGCGCTGGTAAAGGTCGTTCCCGGACCCGAATTGGTTCGGGGGCAAACGGTCATCGGTCTAGGCTTGCAGGAGCGGGTCTCGATGATCGCCAGTGATGAAGAGTTGAGTGACCTGGCCGTCAGTGCCTTCTATGATCCGGAGTTCAATCTGGAAGCGGAATTAGGCGCAATCCTGATGCGGGAGCCGGATAACGCGACGGTGGTGCTCGATCTGAAAGAGCGGCAGATCCACCGCTTCTTCATGCGCGAACTGACCCGCTGAATCCCCGAGACGGAACCTAATAGCCCTCGGCTCTCGCGTGATCCTGTTGCGCGAGAGCCGAAGGCGCTTCCAGCTTGCCAATGACTTATACTGCTGTTATTTTTGATCGCGACGGTGTCCTCACCTACTTCGATGTGGAGGAGGCCACCGCCTTTTTTCAGCCACTACTGCCAGTTTCGCTGGAAGAATTGGTCGGCTACTGGGACGAGCATATTGCCGAAGAGGGAGCTCCTGCAAACCTGGTGGACGAGGAACATTTCTGGCACACTTTCTGGGCGAAACTGAACCGGGAACTGGCGCTATCTCCTTCTGTTTATGCCAGATTACGCGCCTTCACTTACGCCAGCCTGTTACAGCCTTTTGCCGATGCGCGGCGGGCCCTGCAATTTTGCCAAAGCAACGGCCTCAAAACGGCCGTCCTGTCAAATTTCTCACTCGCCAGTATCGAGGGCTCGCTCAAAGCGGTAGATCTCTTTGGCTATGTCGACGTGGCAGTAGCGGCTCCCGCGCTCGGCGTGGCGAAGCCGGATCCGCAATCTTATCTCGAGGTAAGCGAGCGATTAGGGGTTCCGCCGGGGGCCTGCCTCTTTCTTGATGATGAACGTCCCTGTGTGGAAGGTGCACGGGCGGCCGGCATGACCGCCTACCTGGTGGATCGAGCTCAGAGCCGTGCCGACCTCGAACAACAGGTCGTCAACTCCCTGGACTTGCTTCCTCAGCTCTTGCAGTGACGCCTAGCGTTCGTTCTGCGGCAGCACAGGCTGCTTTGTAGGCGGCGCGCGTCACTCCAAGCGGCTGGTAGAGGGTCTTACCAATCCACAGAGGTACCTGGGCTGCCCGTTCATCATGCGTTTTCAGGTAGGCGAGGGCCTTTTCCAGCACGCGCCGTTCCTCGAAAAGGCCTGCCTCCCAGGCAGCGATCAGGCCAAGGATGGCATAACTGCTCTCTTCTAGCGAGGGAGAATGGCCTACGCCCCACCCCCCGTTCGGTAGCTGTGCATCGAGGAGATAGCGAACGCACGCCCTGGCAAACTCATGGTCCAGTCCGATTAGTGCGGGAATCACACGAGAGGTTGCGTAAAGCGGGGAGAAGTGCCACTTATCGTGAAGCTTGCCTTCTCGGCGCATTTCCTTTCTCAGCCAATGCACGATGTGGCCGGCAATCTGCCGGTGCTCAGCGTTCGCGGGGTCGTCGCGAAAGGCGAGGAGGGCGTGAACGTTGGCCGAAATTGACGGGGTGCGCTCATCGGTATAGGTGACAAAGCGTTTCTTCTCTCCATCCCAGAAGCGCAGTAGCGGGGCAGGGGAGGGGTTTAGTCCCGCCCACCGCAAAACCTTGTAGCCCACGGCCGTGTGATCGCCATCCTTAATGGGAAAGGCAAGGCTATGGGAGAGGCCCTCAGGTGAATTTTCCCAGTAGTTGGCTACCCACCGGATGAGCGGAGTCAGAGCGGAGTCGTCCGGATCATTGCCGGCCCGCATCTGGCTGTCTAGCGTCCACACGATCTCGAACCCTTCAATCGGCCAGCACACGCCTGCGCCTCCCTGGCCCAGCCGGACGACCTGGTCGAGGTAACGATGTGCCTCTACTGAATCCCGTCCGGCCAGACGCAACGCACGCAAATAGGCGGCAGTCGCTGCCGGAGAGGTAACAATTGATCCGTGATCGTTCAGGATTTTCTTTTCGATTCTCGCTAACTGGTACTCCAGCAGTAGCTCCATACTGAACCACCAGGACCGGGGTTGCTCATAGTCAGGTTTCAAGGCGCCAATCAAGGCCATCTTCTGATCGGCTATGCGCTTGATTCCCGTCCAGGCGCCGGCCGGCAGGTTCACGCCGAACCGTTCCACCTCGACAGCCAGCCGTGGCAGCAGCAATTCAAAGCCGATGGGTTCGTCGGGTTCCTGGCGTAGATCGTGTGCATAGCGCTCGATGGCGCTGACCGCCTCTTTGACCAGATTGCTCCCAGGCGCCATCCCCCAGGCCAGGAACGTGCGCAGGGCAGCCAGGGTAGAGATGGTCCGCCCGTGAGCAAAATAGATCTCTGGACTTCCCCAACCGCCATCATCAAGCCGGCTCTCTCGCAAGAACGCCAGCGCCTGTGGCCAGGCAGGATTTGCAGGATTCTCTGCCTGCGGGACCAGGGCCACCCAGGCGGTATTATAGGCATCTGGCAGAACCATTCCCGGCTGAGTGCCCAATATTTCCAGGAATTTCCAGGAGGAATTAGCGGTATTTTCTGTTGTCATAGACTACGAATGCCCGAAAAGTTATATATAATGATTGCGTGACAGCGGCCGGAGGGTCCGCAGCCGTTCAGTACAGTCGCTACAGTAGATGGAGGCTACCGGGATTGTCAATAGCCATCTTCGGCCATTTAGTTGATGAATAAGATCAGGGATTTGGTACCGACGTGAATAATGAGAAGATTCCCGACTTCAACGCGTTTCTACACGCACCGGTGGAGCAGATCATGCCATTGGCCCCGCCGAGTGTGGTTTTTGCGGCCGGAGGCTCACGGCGGGCGGCCGTCCTCGACGGCGTCGCGCCGGAGAGTGCCGACTACATTGAATGGGCCCGGAAACAGCTCATCGCCAGCGTTGAGCTGCTCTTTCGCTATGGAGTGGATCACGTCTTCACCATTGCCATGACCCCTGACAACTTTCGTGAGACCGGCGCCTACCCTGAATTGCTCCGGCGTTCGCTCGACGCAGGTCTGGCCGGGCCGCAGGCGCTGGCAGATTATGCCCGCCTGGGGTGTCGTGTTCGTCTGCTGGGTAGCGACGGTATCCCGGGCCTGGAGCCAACGGCCGAGCGTCTGAGCAGGGAAACGGCAACAGGCGGCAGCAAAACGTTGTGGAGTCTGATCGTTCCAGATGATGCTGCCCCATGGCGCTGGATCCTGGAAGCGGCGCAGAGGACGGGCGCCCAAACGCGTGAGGAAGCGGTTGAGGCCCTATACGGCGAGCAGGTGCCACCTGTGACCCTGTTACTTTCTACGGGCAAACCTACTATTACTCCCACGCTCTTGCCCCCCTTGTTGATCGGTAAGGTGCGCTGCTACTGGCGCCAGCGACCCGGTCCCGGGTTGCATGAAAAAGAGTGGCGTGAGATCCTTTACGACTACGCCTACACGCGTGCCACCTGGCAGCAAGATAAGACAGGGCGGGCGGAGGCGGCGCTCGCCAACCGCCATGGCTGGGAACAGGCGCCGACCCTGGGCCTGGGGACTCGGATAGGCCCTTTCTGGTATCCAGAGCGATTCCCTCCTTTCCCTGGCGCTGCCCCAGAACAGGAGATTTCCTGAAGAAAATGACGATTTTCGCGTAAATCGTGACTATTTTCGCGTAAATCGTGACCATTTTCCTATCAATTTTCGTCGCTAAATCACGTTCTGTTCACATCAATCCGGCAATTGTGTGTTAAACTAGGACATCCTACGCTGTCTCGAGCGGATGTCTCACAGAAGAGAAGAGGACTGGCATATGCTGGACTGGCTAAGAAGGTATCTCAGGCCACCCGTAATGGAAGACGAAGACCAACAAAATAGGGCGTTGCTACTCAACACAACGTTGCTGGTCATTCTCTTTCTGGTGCTTACGATTGTTCCCCTGGTCGCCCTGATCGGTAACCCTGAAGAGGCCCTGCCGACGCTGGCCATTGGTCTGGTGATGGCAGTGGGCGTCGTCATCATGAAGTGGCTGTTATGGCGCCATTACATCCGGCCGGTAAGCTGGCTCATCTCCCTGATCTTGATCCTTGCGGTTGGTTCGACCCTTTACCAGTTTGGCGGAATCCGTGGCATTAATGCTCTCTCATTGACGGTCATATTAACTATCGGGAGCTTGTTGCTGCGGGATCGGCGGGCGATTGCCGTTCTCACTTCCCTGGCCATCCTGCTCGGTGGATTGCTCTACCTGGGTGAGGCGCAGGGATGGCTCGTTTATCCGCCCGAACCATTGCTACCTCAGGATCTCGTCATCTTTGTCGCTGCGCTCGTCACACTGGGCTTGATTCTGGCTTTTGCGATGACCAACCTTAATATGGCGCTGACTCGGGCGCGACTGAGCGAACGGGCAGCTGCGGAGGCCAACGAGCAGTTGGAAGCGATGAATCTTGCCCTCGAAGCCCGGGTCGCCGCCCGTACCCGGGCGCTCCAGTTGAGCGCCGACGTCAGCCGCCGCCTCTCCACTATCCTTGATCAGGATGAGCTGGTGCGGGCCGTGGTGAACCAGTTACAGGACGCTTTCAATTACTATCACGTACACATCTACCTGTTGGATGATCGGGGCGAGCAGTTGAAGATGGTGGGTGGCACCGGGGAGCCGGGGCGCATCCTGCTGGATAGAGGGCACACGATTGAAAAGGGTCGCGGGTTGGTAGGGCAGGCTGCCGAAACGAATTTGCCAATCCTGGTCTCTGATGTCTCTCGCGATTCCCGCTGGTTGCCCAATCCTCTGTTGCCTGACACTCGGGCCGAGATTGCCGTTCCTATCGCTCGCGCCGACGAAGTCATTGGTGTATTGGACGTACAACACAATATCAAGGAAGGTCTGACCGGGGAAGATGCGGAATTGATCCAGGCGATGACGAACCAGATCGCCGTCGCCTTGCAGAACGCTCGCCTGTACCGGCAGGCGCAGGCGCAGGCGGCCCAGGAGCAAGTGTTGAACACCATTGCCCAGAGAATTCAGCAAGCGACTGATGTGGAACAGGCAATGCAGGTTGCCGTGCGAGAGTTGGGACGGGCCCTGGACGGGCAGACGACACGGGTCAGCCTGCATCCGGTCGGAGAAAAGGTCATCGATCCCGGAGGTGCTTAGACGCCCGTCCGGTCTACGTATTCGTATTGTTATTTAGGGAAGAGGTTAGGGTATCAATGTATCGACCAAGGGCTCCTTTACTCCAGGTAATGGGGTTGTTTCTTATCTATCTCCTGGCAGCATGTCAGGCGCCGGTAGCTACCCCCACTGCCAGACCCACGCCAGGGCCCACCACCATCGGTTTTTCGATCTCCACGCTCAATGACCCATTTTTTGTGGCAATGCAAAGAGGTGCTCTGGAGGCGGCAAACCGGCTGGGTGCTGAATTGATTATCCAGAACGCGCAAAATCACAGTGATCGCCAGGCGAGCCAGATTGAAGATTTGCTTGCGCGAGAAGTGGATGCCGTGATCATTAATCCCGTCGACGGAGAGGCGATTGCGAACCTGGTCCTGCGAGCGAATGAGGCCGGCATCCCGGTCTTTACTATCGATCGCCGGGTGACGGCCGGGGAGGTGGTGACGCACATCGCTTCCGATAATTTGTCCGGGGGGCAGATGGCTGCCGAATACCTGGTAGATATGATTGGAGAAACGGGGAATGTCGTCGAGTTGCAGGGCATGCCCGGCGCATCCGCTACCCAGGAAAGGGGGAAGGGGTTCGTCGAGACGCTGGACAACTATGCCGGCGTGAAGATTGTCGCCAGTGCCGTCGGCAACTTCGATCGCTGGCAGGGCAGGAAGGCATTCGAACAGATTCTGGAGGAGCAAAGGGCCATCGATGCCGTCTTTGCACACAACGATCAGATGGTCCTGGGCGCGATTGAAGCGGCGCAGGAAGCCGGCAGGGCGGACGAGATGATCTTTGTCGGCTTCGATGGAACCAGTGACGCGGTGGTTGCGATGGAACAGGGCGAGCTGACGGCGACCGTGGCCCAGCAGCCGGCTGAGATGGGACGTTTAGGAATTGAGCTGGCTGTTGAGTATTTGCAGACCGGGGAAAGCTTAACTGAGTTTACACTTGTGGATCTGGCTCTGATTGCCCAGTAACAAGTGGGGCATCGTGAGGAAAAAATGCGACTGAACTTATCTGTCGGACAACGAATTGGCCTGGGCTTCTCCCTGCTCTTTCTGATGGTCCTGGTCGGCGGCGCTGTCGGTCTGACCTTTGCCAACCGCAATTTTGGCACCGTGCTGAACACGCAGGAGAATGTGGCCCAGATTGAAGATATGGCCGAGCTGGAGCGGCGCTGGTCCAGGGTGGCGAGTACCGTGGACCGGATGTTGCTGACTCGCCAGACATCCCTGATTGAGCGGGAAGTTCAGCCCCAGTTGCAGTCATTTAATGAGCAGTTGCAGACGTTGACGGCGCTGCCGCCCGACCAGGACCCCCAGACACTGGCCCAATATGAGCGCATTATCGGGCAACTGGAGGCACTTTCTTCTGAGTTGAACGAAATAGTCCGCCAGATTTCGGTCGCCGCCGAAGAGGGGCGCTGGGCTCGAGCGCAGACGTTGCGCCACACTGAACTGGCAGCATTTCAGCGCCGCTTCAATACTGAACTATCCGGGCTGATCGCACAGATCGAATCGGACGTGAATACAGCCGTTTCGCAGTCACGCCGGGCAGTCTCCCTGATCCGCGCCAGTTGGATTGTTCTGGCGCTTTTATCTCTAGGCGCAGCGCTGATCCTTGCCGTCCAGGTGACCCGCAGTGTTATCCGCCCGGTAAACGAACTGACCGCGAGTGCCGGCCGGTTGGCAGCCGGTTCCCTTAGCGAGCGGGTTCCCATGGCGCGCCGCGATGAGATTGGCCAGCTGGCGGACGCCTTTAACGAGATGGCCACCCAATTACAGGCGTCTTATGGAGAGTTGGAACGGCGTGTAGCAGAGCGTACCCAGGCGCTGGAAACGAGCGTGGAGGTTAGCCGGCGCCTTTCCACCATTCTGGAACCCCAGGAGCTGGTGAGCGAGGTTGTGCGGCAGGTCCGGTCAGCCTTCGACTACTACCATGTTCACATTTACCTGCTGGACGAAAGCGGCGAGTATCTCGAAATGGCCGGCGGGACCGGCGTGGCCGGGCGGAAAATGCTGGCCGAAGGGCACCGGATTCCGCGAGGGAAAGGTCTGGTCGGTCGCGCTGCTCAACGCAAGGAAACGGCTCTCGTCCCGAACGTCGCGCAGGCGCCAGACTGGTTGCCTAACCCGCTACTACCGGAAACGCAGGCAGAGGTTGCCGTACCCATCGTCTTTGCCGGAGACGTGCTTGGCGTTCTGGACGTCCAGGAAGATGAAGTCCAGGGACTTGGTCCGGAAGATGTTGACCTCCTGGAGTCGATCGCCAGCCAGGTGGCTATTGCCTACCAGAATGCGCGCCTACTTGTCCAGGCCCAACAGCGAGCAGAACATGCGGCGACGCTCAACATCATTGGTCAGAAGATCCAGCAGACGACGACAATAGAGCAAGCACTAGAAGTAGCTGCGCAAGAACTGACGCAGACCCTGGCGGTGGAGCGAACCCACATCGAACTGACACGCCCGGCTGCCAAAAATGCGCTCAAGGCAAATGGAGAAAGGGGTTAAGCAAATGATGAAGAGACGGTATCTGTGGACGATCGTGGCGGTTATGGTCACGCTGGTGATTGTGAGCTGCACGGCATCGCCAGAGGCGACACCAGAAGAGGAGGCGCCGGCTGATGAGGAGCTGGTTTTTGGCATGATTCTGGTGGGGCCGAAAGATGATCAGGGTTGGAGCCAGGCCCACTATCAGGCGGGTCTTTATCTGGAAGAAACGATCCCGGACAGCCGGATGATCCTGGTTGACAGCCTGAATCCGGACGCCCGGCCGGATATGTCCGTAGCCAAAGCGGTATCTGAGATGGAGGCTGATGGCGCCGATTTGATCTTCATTACTTCTGATGATTTCTCAGCTGATACGGGCGCCGTGGCCGAAGAGTATCCAGAGATGGTCTTCATCCACGCTACCGGTGACCATGCGCTCCAGGATGACCCACCCGCCAATATCGGCAATTACATGCCCAGGATGGTCTTCGGCAAGATGATTGCCGGGTGTACGGCAGCCCTGGCCACGAGCACCGGGCAAATCGCTTACGTGGGCCCTTTAATCAACGATGAAACCCGTCGTCTGGCGAACGCCACTTACCTGGGGGCCCGCCACTGCTATGATGAATACCGCTCCGAAGGCGACCCTCTTGAATTTAGCGTCGAGTGGATCGGCTACTGGTTTCACATCCCCGGCGTCACCCGCGACCCGATTGAAGTCTCCAATACCCTGGTTGATCAGGGCGTAGACGTCTTGATTTCCGGTTTGGATACCACCGAGGTGTTGACGGTAGCGTCGGAGCGTTCAGAAGCGGGCGACGTGGTACGCGCCCTGGCCTATGATTATGAAGGAGCATGTGAGGCGGCACCCGATGTTTGCCTGGGAGTCCCTTACTTTAGCTGGCGGCCGGGGTATTTGCGACTGGCTCAGGAAGTGCAGGCGGGGACGTGGGCGCCTGGCTGGGAATGGGTCCCTCCCGACTGGGATAACCTCACCGATCTCGAGGAGAGCCCAATTGGTTTTGCCCGGGGTTCAGCGCTGACTGCAGAACAATCAGCCACCCTGGACGATTTCATTGACGGGTTAGCCGATGGTTCCACCGTTTTGTTTGAAGGCCCTCTTCTTTTCCAGGATGGTACGGTTTTCCTGGGGGACGGGGAGGTTGCCAGCGATGAAGAGCTCTGGTATATGCCCCAACTTCTAGAGGGGATGGAAGGTTTAAGTGAGTGATTTAGCAGGACGAGAACGGCGAAGCCTGATAGCCACTGAGTCACAACGGACGGTACGTTCGCAGATCGTTCTGGGCAACGTGGTTATTCTGGCGCTGGCTGTGATTGCTGTCGCGCTGACTTTCTGGCAGGTTAGCCGGCTGGTGCAGGCGGTCAACACGCTGGAGACGGCAAGCCGCCGGGTGGCGGTTGCCACAGACACCCGCAGTGCCGGCACCTCGCTACTGGCCGATGTGACCAGGTTGTTACCGCTGGAAGATGCAGACCTGTTTGCGAGCGAAGTCAGTGCTTCGTTGGCCGATCTGGAAGAGAGCCAGGCAGCTTTAGAAGAGATGATCAGCCAGACTGAGGACGAAGCGACTCTGGAGGCGCTGTCCACCGTGCAACAGCAGGTTGCCAATGTGGTTAACGTTACCAGCACCATGGTGCGCCAGGCGCGTGAGGAACAGTGGCCCAGCGTACGCATCCGTGTCGGCGTACTGAACCGGGATCAGCAACAGGTGGTGAGTCGAGTTAATAACCTGGTGGCGCAGGTGAGGGCCACGGAAGAACAGGCTCTGACCCAGGTCGCCAACGCCCGGCGCGCTGCCATCCTTTATCCGCTTCTGATTGGTATCATCGCTCTTGCCCTGGCGGCCCTTTCCATCCGCCGCGTTACGCGCAGTATTGCGGGCCCGATCGAACAATTAACGGCAGGTGCTTCCCGGCTGGCCGGCGGCGCCTTTGACCGGCGGGTGCCCGTGACAGGCGAGGGGGAATTTCGCCAGCTGGCGCAGGCCTTCAACCAGATGGCCGAGCGCCTGGCCTCCTACTATGCAGTGTTGGAAGAACGGGTACGCGAACGGACCCGGGATCTGGCTCTGGCTGCCGAAGTCGGCCAGCGCCTCTCCCAGGTGCACGAACTGGACATCCTCTTGCCGGAAGCAGTCGAGAGAATTCGCCAGCGCTTTGACCTGTACTACACCCAGGTCTACCTGATTGACCCAACTGGCCGGCGTCTCACGCTCTATGCAGGCACCGGAGAGGTCGGTGAAGAGTTGGCAGAACGGGGACACCATCTTGCCGTTGACCGCAACTCCATTAATGGTATGGCTGCTCTGGAGAAGGAAGCGGTCGTCATCTCGGATACGACCGAGAGTGTCCTTTTCCGGCCGAACCCGCTCCTACCCGAAACGCGTTCCGAGATTGCCGTCCCCTTGCTGTCCGGAGACCGGGTGGTGGGGGTGCTGGACCTCCAAAGCCGCGAGTCCGATGTTCTCTCTGAGGAGATTCTGCCGGCATTCGAGGTATTGGCCGGCCAGTTAGCCATCGCTATCGAAAATGCGCGCCTCTTCGCGGAGGTTGACAGGGCTCGCGCGGAACTGGCTGAGAGGCAGCAGCAAACAATTCGCTCCGGCTGGGAGGCATTTCTCAATGCAATTGATCGCGACGAGCGGTTAGTTGCTACCTATACCAACGAGGCCTTTGCGGTTTCCCAGAGTTCCTCTGAGAATCGGCTGTCCACTTCCATTACCCTGAACAATGAAGCCATCGGCGCGATTGAGCTCGAGGCAGCGCCTGAGCTTCATTGGGGTGGGGAGCAGATTGAGATCGTGAATAGGGTTGCCGAACAGGTGGCGCAACAGGTAGAGAATTTACGGTTGCTGGCCGAGGCACAACGATACCGGGAAGAGGCAGAAGCGGCGATTCGCCGTCTGACGCGCGAAGGCTGGGAAGCGTTCCGCCAGGAGCGGGCCGCAAAGCATCTGGTGTATGAGTATGATGGGCAAAAGGTGGAACTGGCCCGGCCCCCGGAAAACGAGGAGCGCGCGATTGGCCAGCCGGTTGTGATTCGGGGCGAATCTATCGGCGAATTATCCGTGGCCGATGCGGCGGATGAGACGCGGGTTGGCGGCCTTGTTGCCGCCGTTGCCGACCGCCTCGGGGCGCATATTGAGAACTTGCGCCTCTCGCAGCAAACAGAGGAGGCGCTGGCCGAAGCCGAGCGTCGTGGTGAGGAATTGCGTCTCCTTAACCGCATAGTGACCGACATTGGCTCAACGTTAGATTTGCGGGAAGGCCTGAAGATTGTGGTGCGTGAACTCGTAGCCGCCACGGACGGCAACCAGGCCCGGGTCGCCCTGCTCAACGAGTCGAGGACGGCGCTGACCATCGTAGCGGAAGAGCTGGATCCGATACACACTACCGAGAGTGCCCTTGGGATCGAGATTCCTGTAGCCGGGAATATTCTTACTCAGCAAGTGTTGGAGTCGCGTGAAGCGGCACTGGTCCCCCATCCCCAGCGGGATCCACGCCTGGCACCGATGCACGATCTGTTCCGGGAACAGGGCATCGAGACCATGATTATTTTGCCCATTCTCGCGGGTAACGAGGTGATAGGTACCGTCGGCATCGATATTTTGGAACCGGATCACACGTTCTCCGACGGGCAGCACCGACTGGCGTCGGCCATTGTGGTGCAGGCCGCTGCTGCTATTCAGAATGCCCGCCTGTTCGACCAAGTCCAGGAAGCGCTGACCGAAACCGCCGCTCTCTACCGCGCCGGCGCGGAGCTCAATACCGCCCGCACCTACGGTGAAGTACTGGACGTTCTGCGCCGCCACACCCTTCTGGGCGAGGCAGAGGCGATCAGCGCCTTACTGATGTTTAGTTCTGTCTGGGGTGGCACCGAACAGCCCCAGTGGATTGAGATCAGAGCGTCCTCCCTTGCAGATAGTGAGGATACGCCGGCCCGCTTCGCGCCGGCAGATCTACCGGCCCTGGTCGAGCGCTTGCAGCCGGATGCGCCCTTGCTCGTCCCGGACGTGACGGAAGATGAACAGCTTGAAGAAGATTTGCGCCGGCTGCTAGATCAACCCTTCGAAACCCGGGGAACGGCGATTGTTCCCCTGGTCGTTGCCCGCCAATGGATTGGTCATGTTGTCGCCCTCTATCCTGATGAAATCGATTTCTCAGATGCCGAGCTTCGTCACCTGTCTACCCTCGTCGGACAGGCCTCGGTGGCTGTGCAGAGCATCAACCTGCTGGAGGAGACGAATCGCCTCCTGGCCAGCGAGCAGCGCCAGCGCCGGATTGCGGATACGATGTTGCGGGCAACCGAGCGGATGTCGGGCGTTCTGGATGAAACCCAGATTCGTGAGATCATGGTCGACGAGATTCATAACTTGCTCCGCCCGGCCCAGGTAGGCCTTTACCAGTGGGTGCCGGGCCAGGAAGCTTTCCGCGTCCTGCAGCAGGTCGGGGTGCCTGGGGCCAGAAAACCCCGTTACCGGGTTGGCGACCTGGTGCCCGCCGCGGAGGCGCCGGAATTGGGGCAGGTCTTCGACGCCGGCCAGCCCACGCTGGCAGCTATGGAAGAGGAAGAGGGGAGCCAGCGCGAGGTGTATCGATTAAACTGGCTGGTAGGCAACGAATTCGCCGGGGTGATGGAGGTGTTGCGTCCGGCCGGGGCGATGACCATGCGTGAAGAGGATCGCGCTTCTATCGTCGGTATGGTCCAGCAGGCGGCTATTCGTCTGCAAAACGCCCGCCTCTTTGAAGAGTCCAAAATGCGTGCAGAAGAACTGGCCGTCCTCAATGAGATGGGCCGGGCACTGACGGCCCTGGTCGACGTCGATGCTGTGATTGAAGCTGCCTACCAGTATACGACACGGCTGATGGATACGACCAACTTCTACATCGGTCTCTACCATCCTGAGGAGCATATGCTGTCCTTCCCCATCGCGGTGGATAACAACGAACGCGTTGACTATTCTCCCCGGCCGTATGGCTCGGGCATGACCGAACACCTGATTGAAATGCGGGAGCCACTGCTGATTGCGGAGAACGTCACCGATTATCTGGCTTCGGTGGGAATTGAGCAGTACGGGGAAGTAGCCCTTTCCTGGCTTGGCGTTCCCCTGATCTATGGTGACCGGGCGCTGGGGGTGATTGGTCTCCAGAGCTATACCGAGCCTTATGCTTACAATGAACGCTCTCGCGAGATTCTCAGTTCGATTGCCAGCCAGGTGGCCATTTCCATCCGGAACGCCGAGCTCTTCGAAGAGATCCAGGAACGGGTTGCCGAAACACGGACCCTCTACGAGACCAGCCGGGCTATCAACACCTCGCAGGGTTACGAAGATTTGCTGGAGACGCTGCGCGCTTATACTTTCCTGGGCGAGGCCGATCACGTTAGCTTCAACTACTTCGACCGGCCGTGGACGCAGACGGAGGAACCCAAACGTATTTACGTCCTGGCCCGGAAGACGCATCTACCTGCCCAGACATTACAGTCTGAGTATGACTTCACCACCTTTCCCAGTCGCCAGTACCTTGAGAAAGACAGTGCTGTGCTGATTGAGGATGTAGAAACCAGTCCCATTATCGACGATCAATTGCGCGTCCTTCTGCAGCAGATGCAGGCGGCCAGCACGCTCTTCGTTCCGCTGGTTGCCGGTCGCCAATGGCTTGGTTTTATCCACGGTGTTTACCGAGAGCCTACTGAATTCTCGGAGGATGAGGTCCAACGACTGTCCGCCCTGACGGGCCAGGCAGCGGTTGCCGTCCAGGGGTTGCGTCTGCTGGAACAGACCCAGAAACGCGCCGTGGAGCTGGAGACAGTGTCCAAGGTGAGTGCGGCGACATCGACTATCCTGGAGGGGGATAAGCTGCTGGAGGCGGTGGTCGAATTGACCAAGCGTAGCTTCAACCTCTACCACGCCCACATTTACCTTCTGAACCAGCCGCGCCACGAACTGGAGCTGGTGGCCGGTTCCGGTGCCGCCGGCGATACTATGGTCGACCGCCGCTGGCACATCCCGGTGGACCACGAAAAATCTCTGGTTGCCCGGGCTGCCCGTACCCGGGAGGGCATTATCGTTAACGACGTACACGCCGACCCCAATTTCCTGCCCAATCCGTTGCTGCCGGATACACGCTCCGAGATGGCCGTGCCGATGATCGTCGGTAATCGTCTCCTGGGGGTGCTGGACGTCCAGTCAGACGAACCCAACTACTTTAGCGACGAAGATGTGCAGATCCAGTCGGCGCTGGCCAGCCAAGTGGCCATTGCCCTTCAGAACGCTACCCTTTACCAGGAGCAGCTGAAAACCACCGAGCAATTGCTAGAATTTGACCGGCTCAAGTCCGAGTTCCTGGCCAGCATGAGTCACGAGTTGCGCACCCCCCTTAACTCCATTATTGGCTTTGCCGACGTGCTGCTCGAAGGTATTGACGGCGAGCTGAACGAGCGGATGGAAGAGGATGTGCGCCTTATCCGTAACAGCGGTGATCATTTGCGCAATCTGATCGGCGACATCCTCGACATGTCCAAGATTGAAGCCGGGATGATGGACCTGCGCTACGAGAAGATTAACCTGCAATCCCTCGGCAAAGAGCTGGAATCTTTTGCCCGGTCCCAGATGATCACGTACGACAAGACGCTCGATTTCGGTGTCGACATTGGACCTGGCGTGAGCGAGATAACGGCCGATCGTACCCGCTTCAAACAGGTCCTGTTTAATCTGATCAGCAACGCTGTGAAATTTACGACTGAAGGTGGGGTGCGGGTCCAGATGGCGGCGGAGGATGGTATGTTGCAGGTCTCCGTGTCCGATACCGGGATTGGGATCAATGAAGAGAACATTCCCATTGTCTTCGAGCAGTTCCGCCAGGTTGACGGTAGTCTGACCCGTACTGCCGGCGGTACCGGTCTTGGGCTGCCCATCAGTAAGAGCCTGGTCGAGCTCCACGGCGGCGACATTGTTGTGGATAGCGAGGTCGGGGAGGGGACAACCTTTACCTTCAGCGTCCCGCTTGACGCGAACAAGCAGGAAACAGGAGTGTGAGTCAGGTGCGAAAATTCGCCCGGCACGGGCAAAATTACGAATCTCTTGTATACTTGCTTGAGACAATTGCTTGTATTTACGCTGGCGAGATGCCAGTAGAGTTGGATTAGGTTTTCACTTATGCCCAAGACTGTATTGTGTATTGAAGATAACAAAGTAAATATGCTTCTGGTCTCCCGAATCGTCGAGGCGGAAGGGTACAATTTATTGCGGGCCGAAGATGGACCTGCCGCCCTGGAAATGTTGAAACAGTCAGCGCCTGACATCATCTTGCTAGATGTCAACATTCCGGGCATCCACGGTCTTGACCTGGCTCGTATGATAAAAGACGATCGGCGCCTGGCCGACATACCCCTCATCGCCACCACGGCAAACGTGCTCGTGGGCGACAAGGAGCGTTGCCTGGAGGCAGGGTGTGACGAATACTTGCCAAAACCCCTCGACATCCGTCGCCTGCGGGAAGTAATGCACGACTATCTGGATCGAGAGAAAGAGGGCTGATATCTGGCTTTATGCTGTTGCTTTCTGGAAGGGCGAACCGGATTCCGGTTCGCCCTTTTTTGATTTTCTTGGCCATCACTTTTGACTGATGCGTTCGGGAAACCACAATTGTTCGCCGGTCACTGACCACCAGCTTACGCCAGCGCCTGGCCGATCAGGACTACTGGTTCCCCCTGGACCCGGGTCAGGAAGAGCAAGGCTTCTTCCTCCCCCTCCAGGCGCAGTCGCCGTTGCAGTTCCTCCGGTTCCAGTGGCGACCCGCGCTTCTTGACGGTCACCCGGCCGATGTTCCGCTCCCGGAGTCGCTGGCGGAGCCGTTTCAGATGGAATCCCATCACTTCCTCGACGAGGAACGCCCGGGCAAATGGCGTCTCTACTACCTCGTCGCCCGTCAGATAGGCGATCCGGTCGTCAATCTTACGCGCACCCAGCCGCTGGGCCAATGTCTCTACCAGGTGGGCGCGAATCACAGCGCCATCCGGCTCGTACAAGATCGGCCCCGGCGCTGTAACCGGTACCGGCGCGCCGCTATCCTCGGCCAGGCTCAGGTGATCACCGCCTGGCAACAGCGTGGCTTGCCGCCCCCGGCCGGTGCGCAAATCGCCGTACCACAGGACCGCTTCTTTCACCCCGCCGTCTACCGAGATAAACTCCACCTCTGCCGCCGTTGGCAACTCGGCGTAATCGACGGCCGGGCTGATCTTCACCCCTGCGTGCGGGACCTGCGGCAACCACCGCTCAATCAGGCTCAGCGGTGGGCGGTAGGCGTGCACGGAAGTCAGGCGCCGGCCTCGTTCATCTCGCCGGCCGGGGTCGAAGAAAACGGCCTCCACCGTCAGGGGAGGCAACGCCCTCAGATCCGCCTGCAGAGGCCGGAAGTGATGGCCGTGCCCATAAACCCGCACATTCTCCCGGGCCATTGCCAGCCGTACCGGATCCCGATCAATTCCCACCACTACGCCTTGTGCTGCCAGCGAGAGCGCGTCTCCGCCCAGGCTACACGCCAGGTCGGCAACAAGCTCGAAGCCGCCGGTCGCAAAACGGCCGGCCCGGTAGCTGCTGACTACCTCCGCCGAGGCCTGTTCAAGTGCGGGCCGCGTAAAATACATCAATTCTGCCCGGCTGAACTTCTCGGCCGCCCGCTGGCGCAAGAGGGCCGTCTCCAGCAGGGCGTGTGCCTGGCCCGGCGTCACCTCTTGCCGCAAACGGCTGGCTACTGCCAGGTGATCTTCGGGCCTGATTGGGCTGGCCGTCACTTCGGCCAGTAGCCGCTGTCCGCTTGCCGTCAGCAGGAAGTTGAAGTCTGCCAGATCCATCTGGAGATTGCCGGCCGGGCTCAGTGCCCGCCCGCACTACCGCGGGCCAGGCCGCGCCCCGCCTGTTCCTCACGGCCGGGCCGAACCAGGCGTAGCGCAGTTCCCAGCAGGAAGGCCATCAGCACACCCCAGGCAATGAAGGGTGCCCGGGCGCCCAGCGCGTCGAACAGCGCGCCGCCGAGCAGGGGCGCCAGCGCGTTTGCCCCGCTGAGAAAGGCGGCGGAAACACCTAACATGCCTCCTATTTCATGGGCGTCAACCCGCTTGGTGATCAGGCTGTTGATCGCCGGCTGCAGTATGCCGCCTCCGATGGCCACGGGAATCATAGCCACCAGCAACCAGACCAGGCCGGCCCAGCCGCTGTTATCTTCTTCGGGTATTTCAATCGCGATTTCCTGAGTTACGGGCGTTTCTCCTGGGATGGTTCCTGCCGTACGTTGTTCCGTTAACTCTCCCTCCAATTCCTGCCGATCGTACCAGGGCACCGCCTGGCGCGGGGTAAACGCGGAGAGCAGTAACCCCACCGCCAGGAGCCCCAACCCCGCATAGACGAGGCGCCGGTCGCCGTAAGCCCGGCTCCAGCGCCCGATGAGCCCGCCCTGTACCGCTACCACGATGATCCCGACGAAGACGAAGACAATCGCATTGCCTGAGGCATTCAACCCCAGCCGGTTAAGGGTGAAAAGCGAAAGCAATTGCTCAAAGCCTCCGAACGCCAGTTGCTGGGCGAACATCAGCAAGACGAGGATGCCCACGGCCGGGTGGGTGACCGCTGCCGCCATCCGCCGGAAAGAGAAAACGCCGTCCTCTTTTCCTTCCTGTGCCGTTCTCCGTTTGCCCGCTGGCAACGTTTCTTCAAACCAGAACGCGGTCAGCAAAATTGAGAGCAACGAAAAACCGGCGGCGACAAACGCCGGTACATGATAGTTGTTGCCACTGAGCGCCAGCGAAACGAAGGCGATTACCGGCCCGATAATGAAGCCCAGGCCAAATGCTGCCCCAATCAGGCCCAGACCCTGGGTACGTGACTCCTCGGTGGTGCTGTCGCTGATCGCCGCCTGGGCGGTGGCGATGTTGGCGCCGGAGAGGCCGTCAATCAGGCGGGAAACAAACAGCAACCAGAGGGTGTTGGCCACGCCCAGAAGCAGGAAACCGGCCAGGGTGCCGATTTGGCTCACCACCAACACTGGCTTCCGCCCATAGCGGTCCGAGAGCCGGCCCAGGAGGGGCGCGCCAATGAATTGCAGCGCCGGGTAAGCCGCCCCCAGTAGCCCTATGGTGAAGGGGTCCGCGCCAAACGATGTCGCGTAAAGCGGGAGCAAGGGAATTATGATCGTCAGCCCGAGCAGGTCGACCAGCACGATGACGAAGATCGGCAGGATCTTTTTGAAGTCGAGCTTTTCCACAGTAGTATCTTTTTCCATAAACGCTTCAGTTGAGATTTGAGATCAGAGATTAGGTCGCGCTATAGGTCACCAATCTCCGATCTCCAATCTCTAGCCCGGCAACAACGGCCGGTTCCAGGGAATCAGGGCCAATACCAGCAGCATCGCGATGGTGAAGAAGATGGCCGCCCGCATATGCTTGCCCTTGTCATCTTTCGCTCTTTTCGCCAGGGAACGGCCGGCGTGGGCCAGTACCAGGGCGACAAACATGGCGGCGATATGTTCCACCAGGTAGAAACGCGCGCCCGGATCCGACATCGCACCGCCAATATCCGAGAAACTACTGGTGGTAATCGGGCTGAGGACCACGTAGAGCAGCAGGCCCAACAGCGCCTGGATGTCCATGCTCACCGTGAAGAGCAGGCCAAGCTGGTTATCCAGCGCCCGCCACGGCCGGCCGGCCAGCCAGCCGTAGATGGCCCGCAGGGCGGCAATAAGCCCGCCGATGACGACGATCCAACGAATTATGTTATGTAATGCCAGCACAATATTGAACGCGGACATGATGAAAACCTCCGTGATTTACGTTAGGCAATAGCGTTCCTGCACCCTGTCAGCGCAGGATGGAAACGTGTCTCTGGAAAAGTTGCGACCTGATCAATCCGGCAGCCGGCCCAACAGGCTGTCCAGCCACGATCGTTCTGCTTCTAGGTGAGAGACCTGGTGTTCCAGGAGTAGCTGGAGCGTTCCGGTATGGGGTGGGGCCTCCTTTGCTTCGGCCAGCGTCTCCACCAGGGCTGCCCGCCGCAGTTTCAGCAGGGGGATTGCCGCTTCTGGCGGGAGTGCGTCCAGAAAGCTGATGCCTAGATCGCCGGCGAAACGCACGGGCCAGTGGCTGGCAAGATTTTCCCCCAGCAATTGCTGGACTCGAAGGATGCAGATGGTACGCGTCCCAGGACTGCGTACCATCTGCCATGCGAATTCTCAATCACGATCCCGGCTGAAGAGCCAGAGGACAAAGAGACCGGCCGCAGCGAGCAGGGCCAGTCCGGCCGCTTTCCTCTCCCGTTCGGGGAGAAGGGGAGGCGGCGTCGTATTTTCAATCCACTCAAATGTCTCCAACATCCCGGCCTGCAGCGGGCGCGGCTTCCAGCCAAGCTGCGTGCGCGCCTTATCGGCCCTTGCCATATAGGTGGCGCCCAGCGTGCGAACCGTCTCCTCTGCGTAAAGCGCAGGTAGGGGCAAAACGGCGTCGAGCGCGCCGACGATTGGCGCCAGCGGTTTCAGGAAACGCGATGGAATCCGGATGGCGGGCAACGGTTTGCCCGTCAGGTAGGACCAGAAATCCACCATCTCCCCGAGGGGCACAGCCGGGCCGGCGATGATGTACGCTTCCCCCACTTCTCCTTTCTCCGCCGCCAGCACAATCCCTTCCGCCACGTCCTCCACATGGGCATAGGTCAGCGTCGTTTCCGGGCCTGGCAGAACCGGCATCCCGCGATAATGTCGCTCCATCAGGTGCCCCACCTGGCTATGGTCCCCCGGTCCATAAACCACGCCGGGCATCGCAATAATAATGGGTACCCCTTCCTCGATCAGCGGTTCGGCCACTTTGTAATGAGCCAGCCACTTGGTGCGATCATATTCGGTGAGGAAGGGACCATTATAACGGTAATTCTCGTCTACCAGTTCGCCCTTCGTGTCGCCGAACACAGCCACGGTGCTGACATGGACAATCTTGGGAATCTCCAGATCCTGTGCCAGGCGCAATACATTGCGCGTGCCGCCCACGTTGATTCGCTCCGCCTCCATCCAGTCGTTGCTGCCCACTTCGTACCAGCCGGCGACGTGGAAGACAACATCGGCCCCTTCCATTCCCGCCCGCATTGACGCTTTGTCGGTGATGCTGCCCCGGGCCACTTCGGCTCCGGCCGCCCGCAGCGCCGCTGCGCTGCTATCGGAGCGGGCCAGCCCCACGACGTCGTATCCCCGCGCCAGTAGCTTCTGCACCACATGTTGTCCGATGAAACCGGTACCGCCGGTTACAAATGCTTTCATGATTTCATCCTCTCTGACTTGTCGCATGATCCCATTACGCACTGCATTATACAAGAGAGTGGCCTTGCCGACACCTGGAATGCGCCTTTCACAGAATTCCGTACCGAGAAACCCGGTTTCTTAGTCATCGCCCTCCGATAAGAACCGGGTAAGATATATTGCATCCACCTCTGCATTTGCTATAATGATGCTGCCCTTAAGATGGGCGCGTAGCTCAGTTGGTTAGAGCGCACGGTTCACATCCGTGAGGTCGTTGGTTCGAGTCCAATCGCGCCCACTCTTCCTTTATTGCTTCTCCCACTGCCAGCGTCAAATATTCCCACGCATCGCCGATACGACACTTATCGTTGTGTGCTTACAGCCATGGTCCCGCGGATGTATACTTTGCTCTGATCCTGGCAACAGTATTGTCGTGTTAGGAGGCGCATCGCCGGCTGAGTTCGCCCACGGCATCACAGTATTCCATTGTCCTTCCAGGCACTATCATAGGTTGCAATTTACCCCAAAGATCAATAAAGTATTGCATGGGTGATTTTTATCAATAAGAAATGACTTTACTGTTCGCTATTATCTGCCCTGTCCGCTGACCCAATCGCCCCAAGAAGTGATCGGTCCCCGGGATAGGACTCATGTTAATGGTAGTGCGGAAGCGTACCAGGTTGAGGGCCCCGGAGCCCTGTGGTCTGGGCGACTGTAGCTTTATTCGATCATGAAACATCATAGACCTCCACATCGGCCAATCTGCATAATCCTTATACTAATTCTTTTGGCGTTTTTCGCGACATCCTGCCGGTCTGAGGAGAGCCAGGTGGCTGAGGCGGATGTGGGTAGTGAACGAGCAATCCAAAACAAAGGCTCCGATACGCTGGTCAATGTTGCCCTGGCCTGGGCTGAAAGATACCGGCAGTTAGAACCTGATTTATCTATTGCGGTCACCGGTGGCGGATCTGGCACGGGGATCGCCTCCCTGATCAACGGCACCGTAGATATTGCCAATGCGTCCCGTCCGATGAAGCAATCAGAATTTGAGGACGCCCGGGCAAACGGCATCGAACCTGTGGAGCACGTTGTGGCAATTGATGCTTTGGCCGTCATCGTCCACCCAGATAATCCCGTTAGTGAACTGACCCTGCCCCAGCTATCCGATATTTACTCCGGAAAGGTGACAAACTGGGAGGAGCTTGGTGGCAATGACGCCGCGATTGTCCTTCTGTCGCGGGAGACCAATTCTGGTACGCATGTCTATTTTTTGGAGGAGGTGGTGCGGCTTGGCGAAGAAGAGAATGAGTTAATCTTTGCGCCGCAAACGATATTGATGCCTTCCTCCGTCGGAATTACCAGTGAATTGCGCCGCAACCCCAACAGTATTGGCTATGATGGCCTCGGGTATGTGGATCCGGAACACGAGAAAATCCTGGCTGTTGCCGAAGATAGCGATTCGCCCTTTGTCAATCCCAGCGTTGAAACCGCTTTGGCCGGAACCTATCCGCTCGCTCGTGATTTGTATATGTACACTGCCGGAGAGCCAACTGGTGCCATCGCTGACTATCTAGATTGGATAATGAGTCCTGACGGTCAAGAAATCGTAACACAGTTAGGTTTTGTCCCTATCAACTCTGACGGTTAGACCTTTGCCGATTCGCCCAAATACTGAGATGCACGCTTAGGAGGAGCATGACAACAAAAGAGGACCAGAATACGCTGCTCTCTCAGCCTTCCCTGGTATGGGGAAAAATACGCCGATATGTCCGGCAATACTCCTGGCAAGAGCTTATCATAGAGAATTTGATCCGTCTGGCTGGCATCTCAGCTATTTTAATCATTGCTCTGATTTTTTTCTTCTTATTGCGAGAGGGTTCGGCCGCCTTTTTGGACATTCCCCTGCGCCAGCTATTCAGCAGTCGCTGGTATCCGATTGAGGATTTATATGGATTATGGCCATTAATCGTGGGGTCCTTTTTGGTTACGGTCGGTGCCGTTGTCATTGCCGTACCCCTAGGATTATTAACGGCAGTCTACCTCGGCGAAATCGCCCCTCCCTGGCAGCGAGAGATTTTGAAGCCGTTAATTGAGGTGCTGGCCGGAATTCCTTCAATTGTTCTCGGTTTTCTGGGTTGGGTGGCTCTGGCACCGTTGATTCAGAGATTAGGTGCGCCCACCGGTTTAACCGCATTTACTGGGTCACTGATACTGGCTTACATGGCGCTTCCCACAATTATCAGTATCACAGAAGATGCGCTATATGCCGTGCCGAAGGAGTATCGGGATGGCTCCCTGGCCCTGGGTGCCACACAGTGGCAAACAGTCTCGCGTGTGGTATTGCCGGCGGCGCGGTCCGGTATTGTCGTAGCTGTGATGTTAGGTATAGGCCGCGCCATCGGCGAAACGATGGCTGTGTTAATGGTGACGGGAAATGCTGCGAATGTGCCCGAGCTAGGCGCCGGAGCCTTCTTCCAGCCGGTGCGCACCATGACGGCAACAATCGCGGCCGAAATGGGCGAAGTAGCCAGTGGCAGCCTGCATTACAGTGCTCTATTCGGTATTGGGATTGTGCTTTTTGTAATCACATTCGGAATTAATTCGTTAGCCAGTCGCCTGATCGGTGGCAATGGTCGCCGTGGGCGCAGGGGTCAACTATGAAGCGTCAGCAAACCCAGAAATTGGCGGTTGTCTTCATCACGGCCGTTGCCGCAATCGTTATCATTCCCATTGTTCTTGTCATTGCTTTTATCGTATTGCAGGGTTTGCCCACAGTAACCTGGGAGTTTATTACAGAACCGCCACAGAACGGGATGACAGAGGGGGGTATCGCCCCGGCTCTCCTGGGTACCGTTTACCTGACCCTTGGTACCGCTATTGCCGCTATGCCACTGGGTATCGGCGCGGCCATTTATCTGGCGGAGTATGCCCGTGAGAATTGGCTGACACGCATCATTCGTCTGGCAATTGTCAATCTGGCCGGGATACCGTCTATCGTTTTCGGCCTTTTTGGACTTGGGGCTTTTGTTCTCTATTTGAACTACGGCACGTCGATTCTGGCCGGGTCCCTTACCCTGGGTCTGATGACGTTACCGGTCGTCATCAGCACTGCTGAGGAAGCAATTGCGGCCGTTCCGCGAGAGTTTCGCGTGGTCAGCCTGAGTCTGGGGGCGACACGCTGGCAGACAATCCGGCATCAGGTCTTGCCGCATGCCGTACCGGGGATAATAACCGGTGTCATCTTAGGGTTGAGCCGTGCAGCCGGCGAAACCGCTCCAATCCTGTTTACCGTCGCCGCCTTCTACCTGCCCGAGCTGCCTAAGTCTATTTTCGACCAGGCGATGGCTCTACCCTATCATCTGTATGTTATTTCAACCCAGGTACCCGGAATGCCTTTATCTATTCAATATGGCACTGCACTGGTTTTACTCTTAATTGTGCTTTCGTTGACGTTGGTGGCCACCATTGTTCGTTCCTCAGTGCGTCGCCGCCGCCAATGGTAATGGTGTATTAACATCGTGACAGAAGCCACATTATCGATCGAAAACTTATTCTTTACCTACGCGGATGGTACAGAAGCCTTGCGAAATATCAGTTTAGATATTGGGCCGAACGAGCTCTTTGTCCTGTTTGGTCCCGCAAGAGGGGGTAAGACCACTCTCTTAAGGCTTTTTAACCGTCTCTCCGACTTGCTGGAAGACACTCGACGGCAGGGAACTATCCTCTTCAATGGGGAGGATATCTTCAGGCGCGGGGTCGATGTCATCGCGTTACGCCGCCGGATTAGCATGGTCTTTGCCATTCCTACTCCCTTGCCCGGGTCCATTTATGACAACCTGGCTTACGGGCTGAAGATGGCCGGCATTCGTGACGTTTCTACGATTGATGAACGAATTGAAAGAGGGCTGCGGCAGGCTGCTCTTTGGGATGAAGTCAAAGATAGACTAGACACGTCCGCTTTCGCGCTCTCCGGCGGCCAGAAGCAGCGCCTTTGTCTGGCCCGCAGTCTGGCGATGGAACCGGAAGTTATTCTGTTGGATAATCCAACCTCGGGATTAGATCCTATTTCTACGGCAACTGTGGAGCAATCCCTATCTGAGTTGAAGGAAGATTACACCATCATCATGGTGCCTCACAGTGTGCAGCAGGCAGGGCGGGTTGCCGATCGGGCGGCCTTTCTCCTGGATGGTGAAATCGTTGAGGTTGGGACTCAGGAAGACTTATTCTTGCGGCCGCAGGACAAGCGGACAGAGGGCTATATTACCGGCCGTTATGGCTGATATTACAGCGTGATTTGGCTATGAACAAAATTGAAGTAGAGCAATTCAACTTTTTTTACGGTGATTTTCAAGCCTTGATTGATCTAAACTTGCCCATCCGCAGGCGACAGATTACAGCCCTGATTGGACCGTCAGGCTGCGGCAAGTCCACCTTCCTGCGCGCTCTTAACCGCATGAACGACACCATTCCCAACACCCGGGCTGAAGGCAGGATTTTACTGGAGGGTAAGAATATTTACGATGAGGATGTAGATGTTGTAGAATTGCGACAACGCGTAGGGATGGTATTCCAACGGCCGAATCCTTTCCCTCAATCTGTTTTCGACAACGTGGCTTATGGCCCAAGGGTATTGGGGATGAGTAATGGTAGAGGCAGCCTGGAAGAGATTGTTGAAGAGAGTCTGACAGGGGCGGCTCTATGGCATGAAGTCAAGCATCGCCTGGATGATCCCGCCCTTGATTTGAACCCGGGCCAACAGCAGCGACTCTGTATTGCCCGCGCCATTGCCGTACGACCAGAAGTCATCCTGATGGATGAACCTTGTTCCGCGCTGGATCCCGAAGCAACCCAAAGCGTCGAAGAACTGATGCAACAATTGGCGGAACAATACACGATTGTCATTGTGACCCACAATATGCAACAGGCTGCCCGAACGTCTTACTATACCGGTTTCTTCTGGTTGGGTCGCCTGATTGAATTCGACAAAACGGAGACTCTCTTCACCAATCCTTCTGAGGAGCTAACCGAGGCTTACATCACCGGCCGGCAAGGTTAGTAATAGAGCTGGTCACCATCTTCTCCGGTGGTGCAAATTTCCATATTCCCCGCCTTCTCACCACCTTTCCCCAATCAGTGTGCTGGCCACATGTTGGCTCCGCATCCCACTTCCGTACTAATTTGAATCCTTTTGTTGCTCGTCGCGTTTATATTAATAGATATGCCGGTTAACTGGAATAGATCAAGTAATGGAACGATAGTGTCTGATCAGACTGACGCAGATCTAGTGGCAAGTGCACAGAGAGGCGATACCAGGGCTGCCGGCCGGCTCTACGACCGCCATCACCTGCCCATCTTTCACTACGTCTATGCCCGCACCAGCCACCAGCAAGTTGCCGAAGACCTAACAGGCGAAGTGTTTACACGCATGATCCGCCATTTACCCGAGTATGAGGAGCGTGGCATTCCCTTTCGCGCCTGGTTGTACCGGATTGCCGGTAACCTGGTCAAAGACCATTACCGGCGCAATGGGAACGTGCCGCTGCCTCTCTCCGTTGCCGAGGAGGTAAACGTGCCCGTGAATTCACCTGACAGGGTTGTCGAACGAACGCTGACATTGGCCTCAGTCCAGCAGGCACTGGCGCAGATCGACGAAAATCAACGTGAAGTGGTATTCCTGCGCTTCCTGGCGGGGATGTCACTCAAGGAAGTGGCCTCAACGATGGACAAATCGGTGGGCGCCGTCAAGTCGCTGCAGCACCGCGGACTGACAGCACTCCGGATTGTATTGGAACAGGGATAAGAATGAAAGACCAAGAAGAACGTCTACAGGAATTGCTGGAAAAATTAGAGGCGGGCGAACCACTAGCCGGTGTTTCGGCAGAGGCGGCGCCGGACGAGATGGCGTTGCTGCAGCTGGCTAGCACGCTGCGCGAGCTAGGAGCGGTCGAGCGGGACAGTACCGTCGTCGCCGCTCAGCGCGCACAGGTGTTGCAGGAAGCAAGCGCATCCCAGGCGGTGCCCGTTCCTGGGCACGACCTGGCCGGAAAAAACCGGAACAGGCCCACGATGGCGCCTGGTCCCTGGCACGCGTTGCCTCCAACGTCCCTCCAGCCGGTGGCCAACCTGCTGCAGTTACTCCGCGGCTTCCTTCAACGTGGGATGACCTGGCTGCAGGCACGACCATTGGTTGCTCTGGGCAGTACCGTCTTCGCGGTCCTTGTCCTGACTATTGTCAGTGCCAACGTAGACCGCACACGTGCCGGCGACGCGAGCGTCGCCGTGCTGCCGGTGCCGGATGACAGCGCCCCGGCAATTCGTGAGGATCGGCTTGCGAGCGACGAGCCCGCGCACGACGCCATCGCTGCGCTTTCCCATGATACTTACCTACCCGTGGCCGCGGTACCGTTGGTAACCGCGCCCGGCGAAGCCGCGGTCTCACGCACTGTGGGCGTGGTAGAGGTAACGAACGAAGCCGGCGACTGGGTAGCCGTCGAAAATAATACTCGGGTCGGTGCCGGGCAGCGTGTGCGCACCGGTGCTGTGTCGCGCGCGTCCCTGACATTTTACGACGGCAGCACCGCCCGCCTTGGCCCCGAAAGCGAAGTTTCTATCGACGAGTTGCACGCCGACCCGCAGGGAACCCGCCGGATCCTCGTGACACAGTGGCGTGGCGAGAGCGAGCACGAGGTGGCAAAGGTACAGGGAGAGGACCGCACGTACCGGGTGGACACGCCCGATGGCAGCGGTGAAGCCGTCGGTACTGCCTTCATAGTGCGGGTGATTCCCGGTGTCCAGAGCTTATTTAGCGTTCTCGACGGCAGCATTAACGTTACGAATATTAATGTGACGGTCGTCGTCGTCGCCGGCCAGCTTGTTGTTGTAAACGAAGGCCAACCTCCGGACGACCCGGTCTTCCGCATTACAGGTGAAGGGGAAGTGACTGTCATGGGCGACATCTGGACCATCGGTGGCCAGGATTTCGCCGTTGACGATGACACGATCATCGCCGGCGAAATTGCGGTCGGCGATTACGTCTTTGTCGATGGACACCTGACAGACGAGGGCACGGCCGTCGCCGACCGCATCGTTCTCATTAGTCCGGCGCCAGATGACACCTTTGCGCTCAGTGGCGAAGTATCGGCCACAGGCGCAACGAGCTGGACTGTGGCCGGGCAGACCATAAGCGTGGATGACGAGACGACGGTTGAACCTGGAATAGGACTCGGAGACGTTGTTCGTGTCGAAGGGCGGGTCCTCGAGGACGGCGAGCTGCTGGCGACTGACATCTTCCTCCTTGACGAGAGTCTGCCATTCACGTTCACCGGCGTCGTCGAGTCGAAAGGCACTGACACCTGGGTGATCTCCGGCGTTACGATAGAGGTAAACGATGAGACCGCCGTCGACCCGGAAATCATAGTCGGCGACCTGGTTGTCGCCAGTGGTTACCTGGAAGAAGGGACTTGGGTGGCTACCACTATTACTTGGGTGCGTGAGCAGGAAAACGGCTTTTCCTTTACCGGTGTCGTGGATAGTATCGACCCCTGGCGCGTTGCCGGTATCTCCTTTGAGACGCGAGAATGGACCGTGATCGACGGGGAGATCGAGGTCGGCGAGCGCGTGCGCGTGACCGGCCGCATCCTGGAAGATGGCACCTGGGTTGCTGCCAGTGTCTTGCCGCTGGACGAAGATGCGCTGACCATCACCTTTGTCGGCATCGTCGACAGCATTGACCCCTGGCGCGTCGGTGGACTGTCTCTCTACGTCGACGACAGCACCGTCGCCGATCCAGAGATTGAAGTGGGCGATCTTGTCCTGGTACGGGCGCGACGGCTGGCGGAAAATGAGTGGCTCGCGTTGCTGATTGTACCCGTCGACGACAACGAGTCCTTTGTCGGCTGCTTTACCGTCACCACCCAGGTCGTCGGCTGGGTAGACGGCGAACTGATCCTGGAGGATTGGCCTAGCGTGGACCTGGGCGATGACGTGGATCTGGACGAGCTGGTCGAATTGGGTGAGGCGGTGACCCTGGACGAGGGCGAGTCCATTGGCGAGATTCTCGACGGCAGTACGGTCACAGTCTACATCTGCGTCCTGCCCGACGACAGCGTGGTGGTGCTCAACATCATCATCATCTTCATCATCCCCGACGAAGTGACACCGCCGCCACCGCCAACTGATGCCGGCGATAAGGTGACCGTCTGTCACAAGCCGGGCCGGAACGAGCATACGCTCACGATTGCCCGCCCGGCGCTGTCAGCTCACCTGGGGCACGGCGATTACCGAGGCGCTTGTCGCTGACGACACCTGACAACGGGTAGGTCCTGCATTCGCGGATCCGCGTGCACATTCAATAAGTGTCAAAAAGGTCCGGGCTCTATGCTCGGACCTTTTCTTCCCCGTGAAATCTCCGCCCAATCTCTCTGATTCTCCGCAAATTCTACTGTTTGTATCGGGTACTGCATCGCCGAGCCGACAGCGTGTCTGATTGGGCGCTATTCAGGCAACCTGAGCCGGCCAGAAAGGAGGGTCCCAGATGACCCATCTGGACATCAGTTTGTTCGGCACATTCCAGGTTTTGGTGGGCGGCCGTCCGGCTCAGTTTGCTACCGATAAATGCCGGGCGTTGCTGGCCAATCTGGCGCTGGAAGCCGAGCGATCGCACCGGCGGGGACCGCTACTTTTGCGCCCGCTCCTTCGCCCCCGCCAAGCCCACAACGCGCGCCACCGGGATCACAAAGAGTACGCCGTTATGCGGCTGATCCAGGTTGCCGAGAATCTCCTGCGTGATATCGATCAGTCGATCCACCATTTCCTCGCTGTCGACCACTGTGAAGATGGTGCGGTGGCGGTGCTCTTTTGTCTTCAACAGATCGCTCAGACTGGGCATCAGGGGTAGATCATCCCGGTAGCCCGCCTGGCGTACGCTCCCCAGGCCGGTGCTTTCCAGGATGGTGATTCCCGGCACATTTTCTGCGTCCCACGCATCCATGACTCGGGGACATTGATCCAGTTCGTTGATGATTGCCATCACCATGTAATACATAATTTCTTTCTAGCCTCCTCTACGCTTTGAAAGATGCGCGCAACATTGGTGGTGTCACCAACGTGGCAATAATCACCATAAAGACGGCGATAGAAAAGTTCGTCTGGGAGAGTAGCCCTTCCGTCAACGCAAAGGAAGAGACAATCAACCCTACCTCGCCCCGCGAGACCATACCCACGCCCAGTTGCCACGATTCCTTCGCCGAGAAACCGCCGAGCAATGCGCCGGCACCGCTTCCCACAATCTTACTGATAACGGCCACCACCGTGATCGCTATGGCAAACCACAGTACGTCACCGCCGATTGCCCGCATATTCACTTCCAGGCCGATATTGACGAAGAAAATGGGGACGAAAAACCCGTAGGCCATCGCCGAGATCCCCTGCTCAATCTCGTCCCGGAATGGGGTGCGCGCCAGGAAGAGACCCACGAGAAAAGCTCCTGTAATCGCTGCCATCCCCCCAATAACTTCCGCAGCCCAGGCGTAGAGCAGGGTGATCACCAATACAAAGGCGATCATGCGCTGGCTGATGGGTAGCTTGCTCACCCACACGGCCAATCGGGGTAGCAGCCAGAAACCGAGGACGATGGCCACAATCAGATAGACGACCATCCCCAGGATCGTGGTCAGCACGCTTCCGAGTCCCCCGGCTGCGCCGCCCACCAGCACAAAGCTGACCGAGAGCAGCAAAATCACCAGAATGTCGTCGAATACCGCCGCACCCAGCAGCCCCAAACCGACCCGGCTGCGAAGCACCTGCAACTCCATCAACGTCTGTGCCGAAATGCTAACGCTGGTTGCCGACAGGGTGAGAGCGATGAAGAGTGCTTCCGTCTGCTCTGCCCCAAAAAAGAGGGCTGTGCCGTATCCCATCCCCAGCGGCACCACCACCCCCAGCACCCCGGCCAGCGCTGCTACTTTCCCGGAACTGAGGAGTTCATCCAGATGCAATTCAAGCCCCGCCAGGAGCATCAGCAGGATTACGCCTAGCTCAGCCAGCATAGTCAGCGATTCGGCCAGAATCTCCGGCTCGTGGAAGAGGGGGAGGGTGTGGAGCATGTCGAACACGGTCGGTCCTAAGATCAAGCCGGCCAACAATTCGCCCAGTACTGACGGCTGGCGAAAGCGATAACTGATGTAGCCGCCGAGCTTGGCAGCGACGATGACGATGACGAGAGCTAGAATGAAGTCTAAGAATTCCTGGGCCATACGTTTTTAGGTGCCTCCACGTGGTTTCTGCTGGTTCTCCGCCATTGCCTATTACTTCAGGCGAAAGCTGGCAGAGAGCCATTTTCTGCTGCGGGTGACAGCTAAGAGTATATTGTGCCTCGCCATCTCAGTCCAATGCCACGGATCCCTCGCCGGGGTAACCCATTCTCCAGGTTCCTCCCGCCGGAGCATTCAGCCGGTAGTAGCGCGCTCCAGCACCCGCAGTGAAACCGTCTCCCCCGCGCGGCTCAACTCCACCAGGTCGCCGTTATTCACGTTGCCGATAATGTCTCCGTCAAAGGCATAGGCGTACGGAATATTCTCCAGGGAACAGGCCGGTGCGCTCTGCTGGTCTATGTCGGTATTGGCAATGGCCAGCGGGGCCCGGCCGCGGTAGTAAAGTTCCAGGAGGACGTAAGGAGCTACCGTCGAACCGCTTCCTTTCGGGAAGATGGCGATCTTGTTTGCCATACTCTGGCCGTCGGCCGGGTGTCCCGCTTCTTCGATCACACCCGTCTCCCGGTTGACAAATCCCAGTAGGGTAATCGGGGTGCCGGTCACAAATGCCTCTCCCTGCACCCGGAACTCTCCCTGTGAGGGTAACCCACGCCCCGCCGCTACAAATTCGCCCGTAGCCGGTTCCCTGGTTTCCATCGCCGGTGCCGGTGTCGACGTGGCTACCGCCCGTGTATCCCCCCTCTTGTCCTCCTCCTTCGCTTTCGCAATCTCCAATCTTTGATCTCTAATCTCTCTCTCGCCCGTTGCCACGGCCACACAATCCGCCAGTGTCATCACCGCTGTCGGAATTCCGTTCAGGCCGGACTTGATGTAGTGCTCTGCCTTCATCGAGTTGGTTAAGATCTGGTGCACCCAACGCTGGTCGTAAGGGACAACTTCAGGGCACGTGTTTTCCAGGAGAAGCGCGCCACTTTCCCGGATCACTTCTGCCAGCCCTGTCTTCTCGGCAATCGCCTTGTTATGGCTGGAGGTAAAGATCCAGAGCGGCGGCGGGCTACCGGCCGGGGCCGGATCCGCCCTGACCGTCTTCCCCTGCAATAATTCGGCCGCAGCTCGCAATTCACCCACCGATGCCTGGGGGCAGCCAATGGTTACCAGGGAAACAGGCCCCATGGGGGCCAGTTCTTGATACCGTTGGGCCAGGTCGGAAGCGGTGAATGTCAGCGTACCCTCAATCTCGCCGGCCGGTATTCCTTCCTCGCCCGCCAGGTAGAGCAGGGGGCAGCCGTAATTGGCTGCGGCGGCTGTCAGCGCTTTCTTTTGTTCATGGTTGGGAGCCTCAGGCAACCCCTTGATCAGGGGGATTGGCCCAAAGGGCAGATGCCACGCCGGCTCCACCTGTTTGCCGAACCAGTCCCCCAGGATCGAGAAATCGGTGGGATCGCTGAGACCGGCGGTCACCGTCACCTCCAGGTTTGGGCGCCGCGCCTCCTCCTGAAGGAGCCCGTAATCGGGGGTGTAGCCGGTCAGGGCTGCGGCCAGTGCCGACAGGCCCGATTCCCGGTTTGTGTGGAGACCACAGTAAGAGTTGCCGAAACAGATAGCGTTTGATTCGGCCCACGCCGCGTTTCCTTCGGTGACGACTCCTTCCCACTCATAGGGGACGCACGATTGGGTTGGCCGCACGCCAAGCGCTTCGTAGCGGGCCACGATCTCCAGGCTATGTTCCAGGAAGTCAGGAGCCGTGATTCGCATCTCATCGAAGTGGGCCGCATCACAGCCGGCCGCGTTCAACGTCGTGGGCACGGCCACCCGCGCCTGCGGATCTTCGCTCAGCCGGGCCAGAAAACGACGTAATCCCATCCCTCCGGTTAAAGGGGAGACGCCGGATAGGTGGGCACTGTGGATTGGCAACAGCGCTTCCGCCCCGGCCGCTGCTGCCATATCCAGCACCAGGCGCATCGCCATCTGCCGCGCCACCCCCTGTTTCCCGGCCAGCATCTCCTTCTGTTCCTCGTTCAACTCAATCATGTATTTCCAATCTCCAATCTCTATTCTCCATCCTCTTCCCATGGATCCAACCCCAAAAGCCGGCGGTGAATATAGCTGCCGATGACGGCCGCCGTCCCTAACACCGGAACCACTACCAGCGCGCCCAGGGCCCCTACCAGGTAGAGGGCGCCTACAATGCCGATGAAGACGACCGCCGGGTGTAATTGCAGCCGGTGTCCCATAATGTGCGGCCGCAGCCAGCCATTCTCCACAGCCTGCACCGCTCCATGGAGGGCCACCACCAACAGCAGAAACCAGCCCGGAGAAAGGGGTAGATAGGTGGAACCATTAAACCAGGCGATTAAAGCTGCCACAATCAGGGCCAGCGCCGGGCCCAGGGTAGGGATGACATCGAGCAGGGCTGTGAGCAGCCCGATGATCACGGCCCCCGGAAGGCCTATGGCAGCCAGCACGATCCAGGTGAGGATGCCGGTGAACAACATCAATACCAGTTGTCCGCGCAGGTAATCTTGCCATACCCGGTGGATGCGCGTGTACAGCCGGCGCAAGTCATTTTCCACTTCCACCGGGACCAGCCCCAGCAACCACTCCCGCAGCCGTTCCCAATCCTGGAGCAGGTAGTAGGTGGTCACCAGGATCACCAGGATCCAGACCAGATTGGTAGTTGCCGCTTCAACCAGCGACACAATCCGGTCGGAGCGAATCAGGCTCTCTGCTACCAGGTCACTTTCGCCCAGGATCTCATCTGGTGCCAGCTCAAATCCGAGCACGACGATCTGCTGCGATAGGATCGTTTCCACTTCCAGGATTCCCTGCTGCAATTCTTGGGAGAGTATGCGTGCCTGGGTAGCCAGGAGAGGAGCCAGTGTGATCACCAGGAAGATGATGGCCCCCATCGCCAGCAGATAGAAGAGAAGGACGACCACGCTCCGGGGGAGCCGGGAGCGGCGATTAATGCTTGTGACCAGCGGATTGAGGATATAGGCCAGCAAGGCGGCAATCAGCAGCGGACCAATCAGGGGGCGGGCTGCATAGAGGACACCGCCGGCAGCAGCCAGCGCCAGCAAGAGAACGAAGACGCGAACGTTACGGCTCCAGGTCGTATTCATCTAAGGGAATGTTTCCGGCCGCACGACCTCCACCGCCACCCCGGTATCGTCTTCGATAGTCCGGGCAAACTGCTCGATGGCATCGTCGCCAAAGACGTGGCTCGTAGTATCGCGGGGGGCGCCCAGCAACAGGCGTGTTGCTTGCGAGTCCTGTAGGAAACGTTCAATCTCTTCCTTAACTTCTCCGTCCCGGATGGCAATCTCCGCTTCGACGTCGGCCCGCTCTGCGCGCTGTTGGGCTACCCTCAGCAGCGCCCGTCCCAGCCAGTGAAACTCGGCGCGTATTGCCGAGGTCAGGGTCTGGTCATGCTCCCCGATGACTCTGGTGTCCACCACGTAGAGGAATACGAGCTTGCTATCTGTCTCTTTGGCCAGCTCGATGGCCCTCAAATGGACAGCGCGGCTGCCCTGGCCGCCGCGTGTCGCACATACGATACAACCCACGCTACCCTTCCTCGCTACTGCTTAAATCCTGCACATCGGCATGACGCTCGGACAGGATCAGATTCAAGGCCGCTGTCCGGTTATCCGTAGCCCGTACCAGCTCATTATAGACCTCTTCGCTGACAAGTCCACGACGGAACACCTCTCCAATGGCGCTGCGCTCGGCGCGCAGCGTATCTTCCCGGGCCTGAAGCATCATCTCCAGCTCCAGCTCCGGATATTCGAGCAGGTGGTCACGCAGCGAGTGGCCGTATGCCGTGATCTGTTCGTCGTATACTTCGGCCATCGCCTGCCAGATATTGGCCGAGAGTATCCCCTCTTCATAAAGTCGATCCAGCTCCCGCTTGCCGGCCCGGGTGCTATAGAGTCGCGCCTGCCACCGCTGCTGGCCGGTGAGGGGGCCGAGCTGCCGGTCCAGTTTCAGCCTGCGCAGCAGGCGCGAAATTGTAGTCCCCTGGACCAGCAGGGTGAACAGAACTACGCCGAAGGTCATGATTTGCAGCTCATTGGCCAGGGCAACCGGGAAAAAGTCGGTCAGGGTCAGGGCCAGGGCCAGGCTGATTGCCCCGCGCAATCCACCCCAAAACATAACGTGCTGGTACTGTAGCGAGATGGGACTCTTCTGGTTGAGCCGGTTGTTCAGCCAGGACATCGTATAGACCACCACCGCGCGGCTGATGAGGACGACGACGACGGCAATAAAGATCGGAAAGAGATTGGGTTCCAGGAATTGTTGAATTTGTATCCGCAGCCCTATAAGGAGAAAAACCAGGGAGTTGGCGACGAATGCCATGAACTCCCAGAAGTTATCGAGGGAGACCTGGGTCGTAGGTGTTGTATTTTGGGTGCCGATGTTGCCAACCAGCATGCCGGCCATCACCACGGCCAGGATCCCGCTCAGATGAAACTCCTCTGCCACTACATAAGCGCCAAAAGCCAGGGCCACCGTCGTCGCCGTTTCGATCAGCGGATCGTCCACGTTGCGCAGAATAATCTGGGAGACGATAAAGCCGAGGACGAGGCCTACCGCCAGCCCGCCGAACGCGACTTCCAGGAAAGCCAGGGCCACTGCCGCCACCGGTCCGAGGCCGGGGGCGGCCCCCGATACCGGTGTCCCTTCAATGAGACCGACCGCCAGCCCGAAGATGACGATAGCCACGCCGTCGTTCAGCAAGCTTTCTCCTTCCACCAGCAGCGCCAGTCGTTTGCTCACCCCAAGGCTGCGGAAAAAGGCGACCACGGCGACCGGATCGGTGGCGGAGATCAGGGCGCCGAAGGCAATGGAGGCTCGGAATGGGACCTCGTCCAGAACAATGGTAACGATCTCGCCCACGATGATCGTGCTGAGTGCCACGCCTACCACAGCCAGCAGCAATATCGAGACTAGATTTTGCCTTAACACGCGCCACTCAATATGCAGCGATGCCTCGAAAATTAAGGGAGGGACCAGGATCGCCAGGATTAGCTGACTGCTGATGGGGAAGCGGAGAAAATCGGGAAAGAGGGAGAGGATCAGCCCGACCAGCACCAGGGCAACGGTGTAAGGAATCCTCACGAAGCGGCGCACGAAAATGGCTACGAGGGCGGCAATTGAAAGCAGCAGGACGAAACCCAGCTCGGTGGCGATAAAATCTATGCCCTCTTCCTGGAAAAACGTCAGCAATGTCATAGGGGTGGGCTACTTCAATCTGGCACGGGCAGACAGCGGTCTCTATCCCTGGCTGCCGGGCAGGTACTTCTCTAAGTCAACGGCACCATACTGGCCTTTCCTGAATTTCTGCGAATCCCCTCCCCAGGGTACTGTGCAGTCCAGGCCCATCTTGGCTGTGCGACTCTTTTCGCCCGGGATGTGGATCCCTGAAGGGTCCAGTGAACTCCCCGGCCGGTCCGGGAAAACCATCAGGTCTTTGTCCGCCTGGAAGCGGGTGGCTACCGCCCACTCCACGGCGGCGGGATCATAAATATCGACGTCCGTGTCCACCACCCACACATGCTTAAGCGAGCCGTGCCCCCGAAAAGCGGCGACAATCGCCTTGCGCCCGTCTTCGGGCCCCTGCTTGTCGATCTGGACGACGGCGTGTAACCAGGAGGCGCCACCCGGGGTAATGGCCACGCCCGTACACTTCACCTCTTTGTTCACTTCGGCAAAGATGGTCGGTTCTTTGGGCATTCCCATCAACAACTTGTGTTCAAGCCCGCCGGGCAGCAAGGCGTGGAAGATCGGGTTGCGCCGGTGGGTAATCAGGTCGATCTCGATTACCGGTTGCTCACGGACGATATCCATGGTTTCGGTCAGATCCATGAAGGGCCCTTCCCGGCGGTGGCGCTTTGTCAACCGTCCCTCCAGCACGATCTCCGCTCCGGCCGGGACTGCCAGATCGTTGCTCAAACATTTGACCAGGGGTGTAGCGGCCAGGGCATTAGCCACTGCCAGCTCGTCCACCTCCGCCGCCGGCGACATCGAGGCCGCCAGATGCGTTGCCAGGTTGACGCCGATACAGATCGCTACCGGCAAGTCTCCCTCCACCTTCTGCATCGCATTATAGGTGCCCCGCCGTTCGACGATACGCGCGGCAAAGCGCTGCTCATCCAGCCGCAACAGGCGATGGTAGCTCATGTTGCGGCCCAGTTCCGGATCTGCGGTAATCACCACGTTACTGGCCACGTAGTGGCCTGCGTCTGCCGGCAGGTGGAGCAAGATCGGCAAATCGTACAGGTCGACGTCTTCCACGACCACTTCCTGGCAAGGGGCCTCGTCGACCATTTCCGGTGGAACAGGTTCTTCCAGGGACCGGGCCAGGTGGTGAACCAGCCCCGCCACCGGTACGTCCAGAGCCATACTGAAGTACTTCCGGTCAGCACAAGGTCCGGCGACCACACGCCAGCCTGGATACGCCTCAATGTTCTCGAAGAGGGCAATCTGTCCTTCCAGGGCGTGGGCAACGTTGGCCAGCTCGTACTTGACACTTACCGGCCGCGTAATGGTCAGCAGGTCGCCGCTGGTCCGGGCCTGTTCCAGAAAGGTTCGGAGGCTCATCTAACCTTTAGCGCCCAAACTGCATGGGCATGATGATGTGCAGGAAATCGTCGCTGCCCACCGACTTCACCACGCCCGGTTCCACCGAGCTGGTGGTTTCGAGGGCAACCTGCGGCGTGCCTACCACGCTGAGAACGTCCGTCAAATACTTGACGTTGAAGTTCAACTCCACCCCCTCGCCCTCTACGTCCGCGTCCACCACTGCCTCGTTGCTGCCGGTTTCGGTGCTGGTCGCCGTGATCGTGGCGGAGCCGGGTTGCCCTTCTTCGATGATCACCCGCGCTGTGTGGCTCGCTTCGCGGGCAAAAATGTCGGCTGTCTTACACGCTTTGAGGAAGGAAGCCGTGTTGAGAACTGTGCGCGTCTTGTGCCCCTTGGGGACGACGGAGGTAAAGTCCGGGAAGTTGCCGTCAATCAACTGGGAGACGAGCACGATCTCGCCCAGGTCGAAGATAATCTGGTTGCGTCCCTCCGGCATGATCACGTGAACTTGTTCGGTGTCATCCCCCATCACCCGGGCGAGTTCGTCCAGGGCGCGGGCAGGTACAATGACCGTCCGTGCCTTCTCTACGTAGCCCGGAAATTGAGCCGTACGTTGTGAGAGACGGAAGCCATCGGTGGCGGCCATCGTCAATGTGTCCCCTTCAAAATGGGTGTAGATCCCGGTCAATGTCGGCCGGGCGTCGTCGGTGGCAGCAGCAAAGGTGACCTGCTGGATCATCCGTTTCATGGTGTCCGCCTCGACCTTGATCCGCTCTTCTTCCCCAGGCTCCGGCACCAGCGGAAACTCTTCGGCGCTGATTCCTTTGACATCCGCCTGAGTGCGGGCGCAGGAGACGTGCAGCGTCTCTGATTCCTCTTCCAGGGAAAGGTGGACTTCTTCCTGGGGCAGGGCACTGATCAGATCGTTAAACGTGCGCGCCGGAACGGTGGTGGCGCCTTCGTCCTCGATCCGTACCTCGTCATCTATCCAGCAAGTGATGACAATTTCCAGGTTGGTTGCCGATAGCTTGAGCCGGTCTTGATCGGTGGCCAGTAACACGTTGGCCAACACCGGCAGCGTAGAACGGGTACTGACTGCCCGGCCGACCACATTCAGCCCCCGGGCCAGATTTTCCTGCTTGCACGAAACCCTCATCGTTCCCTCCAAAAGTTTTGTTGTATTATCCCGCATGTATCAATAAAAGATAGTATACAGAAACATCTGAGGGCTGGCAAGCACGCGCCCGTTCAGTTCTCTTGCAACCACGCCAGTTGTTCCAGGAGGAATTCCGGCCGGATCGCTTTCACCTGCTTCATCTGGCGCCGGCCGTTGCAAGTCTGGTAGAGGGCAGACAGCTCGTCCCGGTCGCCGCCCAGAGCATGCCCTTCCTGGTAGACAAATACAACCGGCCGGGGCGGGATCTTGTGGACGTAACGCCCCAGGAAAAAAGTGTGCGGGTTGTCGTTCTCGAAAATATGGTAGGGTTTGAAGGCGAGTTGGGCCTGGCCGATGGCTACCACCCCCTGGATCTGTTCCACGCCGGAGGCCCAGAGAAGGGCCAGGCCGGCCGAAACCGGCATTCCCACCAGCAGTGGCGGCGCCGGCAACTGGCGTCGGAAAGCGTCCAGATCCTGCCATAAGCGGTTCGCATCGAGCCGGCCGGTGGTGCTGGCGTGCAGCAGATAGCGCAGTGGATCCAGCCCAAATACTTCGTAACCCGCCTGGGCGAGGGCGGCACAGCGGCCATTATCTGCCGGGCTGAAATTACCGTAGGTGGAGAGATAGAGCACCGGCGGCCGGTTGCTTTTCGCCGGCGGCCGGTAATGGTAAGTTTCCATCACCACGCCCGGCCGGATCGGGCGGACATCTACCTGTTCATCTCCCTGGGGCGTGCCGAGGAAGCCAAAACTGACGCCTTCGCCAAAACGCTCCTGCGCCCACAGGCGAATCCCCTCCAGATCCATTTCAAAATTCGTGTCGTCCGACTGTCCCTCACTGTGACCTGTGCCCCGCAGGTCGAAGACCAGGTGGGCGATCTTTCCGTCTGGCCCATATGAATCTACTTCCTGCCGGGCACAGGTAATCACGCTACTCTTGGTCAGGGGATAACGCGGCACCCAGACGCGCAGGGCGCGTAACGCCCCATCAGTCAGGTTGGCCGGCTTGACCAGGATACAGTCCAGGTAAATGTCGTCGTCGGTGAGGATACCAAAGGCTTCTTCGACGTAAGGCTGCTGCTCGTGCATATCTCTCCCGTTTACTCTTCGGGCGTCGGTTCTGGATCAACATAATACTCGTAATCGGGAATTAATTCCACTATTCGCTTGTAGCCTTCGATGGCCGCCCGGTTGCTGTCATAGTATCCGCTGAGTAGCTCCTGCAGGAGAATTGACATAGTTAGCTCTTCGTAGATGGTGGTAATCAGGGCGCCTTCCCCTTGTGTGTATCCCCAGCGGTCGGCGTTTACCAGGTCAGTCACCAACCGTTCGGCGGTTTCCTCCCCGAAAAACGTTGCCAGAGGCTCTTCCCCTTCTACCAGAGGCAACTGGTACCAGGTATCGAGGAAACGCGTCGGTTCCGCCGGTGTTCCCCGGCGCATTGGCACCTTGCGGGCCGGTTCCACTGCCAGCCATTCCAGATACCCTTCGTTAAACCAGTAGCGGGCAAAGATCAGGGCAGCATCATCGGCCGTGGGCGTAATCCCCAGGTAGGCGATTTGCCCCAGGTTTTCGGCGCTGGCCTGTTCGCTGCGCCCGCTGATCTTGGTGACGACCCCCGTATTCTCGGCCAGGAATCCCGGCGCATCACATTCCGGGCATGACGGCTTGTAACTGTCATCCAATCCGGCCACCGCCGGGAGCACGGCCGGGGAAGCGATAATCATCCCAACGCGCCCCTCCAGATAGGCGTTAAGGGTGCTCACTTCTGTTTGCACGCCTGGGGGACAGTACGTATTGCAGAGAAACCGGTAGAATTCCAGCGTGTCCTGGCAAACTGGATCGAGAATGTGCAATTCGCCCTGCCCGTCGATTAACTGGCAGCCGTTGGCAATCGCCATTTGCTCGAAGGTGCGGCTCGTTGGCCGCAGCGAAGATTCCGTGGGCATATTGAAGCTATAGGTCAGATTTACGACTTCGGAGACAACAGTGGACGTGAGCACCGTCCGGTCGGAGATGACCTCGGCAGCGGTCAACATTGCCTCGAAGCTATCCGGCGGCGGCAGCTCCTCTTCCGCAAACCAGTCGCTACGGTACAGTACCAACTGCTGCCAGCCGTCACTGGGCAAGGCTGCTATCTGCTCATCTACCTTGACCAGATCCAATGCGGTCTGATCAAACGTCTCCGGCCCCAACTCCGCCAGCACGGCCGAAGCCGCCTCTGGATCGAGAAGACCATCTTCTGCCCAGCCGACGGTGTATTCCAGTGGCAACATGATCAAATCAGGGAGGGCATAAGTGGCTGTCGTGGCTACTGTCTTCGCCAGGTCCGGCAACATGTCCGGCGCCACCGTCACCAGCTCCACGCGGATATCGTACCTCGCGGTGAAATTGGCGATAATCTCTTCCAGGGCTGCTTCATATTGGGGCGATGTTTTGTTTACCCAGAGGGTTACCGCGGGTAATGCCTGGCTATCCGTAGCGGGGCTACTTTGTCCTATTGGGGACCCGGTTGGCGTCGGCGCGGGTACCTGGATCGGTGCTGGTGTATTTGTGACCCGTGCTCCTGCCACCGTGGTGGCTGTAGCCAGCCGCGGCGGATTGGCCAGGTCAGGTGCGCAGGCCGCCAGGAACAGCACCAGAAGGATGCCCGGCACAACGGAAAAGAGCAGGGCCGTCAGGCGGCCACGCCTATTAAGTGACAAGATCGATTGCAGCATTAATGTAATCCTTCCTAATCCAGTTTTCTCGGCTCGGCGGTTAAGCGCCTGGTAGTAGGCGTTTCAACGGCCCGCTGGTCTGTCGTATCAGCTTCGGCACTACCTTCAGCCCAATATCGCCGGCTCACGTCCTTCACCGTTCCGCAATCAGCCGCAGGCCGGTCAGCGTCAGCCACGGCTCAATATGGGTAATCACCTCTGTATGCGGCTCGATCAGCCTAATCAGGCCCCCGGTGCCGATGACGGGCACCTCTGGCAGATGCTGTTCTGTCTGCAAACGGTGCACCAGTCCCTCGATGAGACAGGTATAGCCAAATATGAGGCCAGATTGCATCGCGTGGACCGTCGTTCGTCCCAGCACCTGTGGCGGCGCTTCCAGCGCCACCCGGCTTAATTGGGCCGCCCGGCCGGTCAGCGCTTCCGCGGCCAACAAGAGTCCGGGCGCGATCACCACACCGAGCAGCGCTCCCTCGGCGCCGACCACATCCAGGGTCGTCGCCGTGCCCATGTCGATCACGATGCTCGCGCCCGGATACAGATTGTAGGCGGCTACGGCGTTAACAATGCGATCGGCGCCTACCTCGGCCGGGTTTTCGGTAGCGATCCGGATTCCGGTGTCTGTCTCGTGAGTCACCTGTATGGGTACCAGGTTCAGGTAACGGCTGCATACTTCATTAAATGTGTGGCTCAAAGGCGGTACCACACTGGAGAAGATGACGCGTCCCACGGCGTCTGCCAGGCCCACCTCCCGCAGCAGCATTTTGAGGTAGATACCATATTCGTCGACCGTCTGGTTGTGGATCGTGCGCAGGCGCCATTGCAGGCGCCACCTGTCTCCATCCCAGAGGCCCAGCGTGATATTGGTGTTCCCGATATCTATTGCAAGCAGCATGTCGTCCCGGTGACCGGTAGCAGGAAGCCGGGCGCGCCGGACCCTACCCACCGTCATTGCATTGAATCACTCTGGCAGCAGATTGTATGCAGCCCTCCTGCCGGTGACAAGCGCCTTACACGTGCCGTTCACTTTTTCCTTAAAGGACCCTGGATCCATAAAGGACTCGTTCAGGATCCTAGATGGTGGCCTTTGTCTCTGTATCTGGTGTTTCAGCCAGATGGACACGAATTGCCGCCCTGATTGAGTCGTGTGCCAGCCTGGCCCGCCGCGCCCAATTAGCGGCCGTGTGTGCTTGCTCATAGACTTCTTCCCCGTGAAAGAACGCGGTCTCAAAAGCCAGCCCTTCCACAGCCACATAGCCTACGTGCAGATCTCCGGCGTCCCCAATTAAAGATGGCCACTCTGTGTCGGTGGCATTGCTCGTCTCGCGGGAGTGGCGGAGTAGATAATGGCCGGCCGGCCGGCTGATGCCACAGGAGCCCGCAGTCACATCCATCTCACGTCCGAAGAGAGCGGAAAACACTTCGTTGGTCATACCTTCTAACTCCTGCTGCACCGGCGGATGGCTGGCGAACGCGGCAGCGGTGCGCCCGATGGCGGTGTAGTCCACGACCGGGATCACTTGCTTTACCACCTGCACCAATTCATCGGAATAGTGCAGGACCCAGTATAGGAGCCGGTCCAGGTCACAGTAATGCACATACGTGGCCTCTGTAGCCGCCAGCCCCCGGCTCAGCACCCGCCGCCGGTTTTCGCCGATATGCTGGTTCCCGTCCAGGTCCACCCGGATTCCTCCTGCGCGCAATCCAGTCACTGTGGTTGAAGCGGTCTCCGGAGTGGCGATTACCACCAGATATTGATACAGTTGGGTCAGGAGAGGTACACTTTTTTTCAGGAAAGGGGCCATTTGCCCCTGCGGATCATGTAAGGTGGAAATCAGGACAGTGCCTGTCATTGTCCGCTCGCTTGTGGTATTCATTGCCCAAGTGTACAAAGCGGGCAATCTGGCGCAAGGTAGGAACAGTGGTCAAAGGTGAAGCCCAAAGCGGTCAGTCGCTCCCGGAAGGCGAACAGTTGCGGCAGCGTAACCGCGAACTCGCCATCCTGAATGAGATCGCCCAGGCGTTGAATCGGGCCATGGAACTGGGTGAGGCACTACACTCAACCCTGGACCGGATGCTGGATCTGTTTGATCTGCAAACCGGCTGGATCTGGCTCCTGCACGAGGAAACCGGTGTACCCTATCTGGCAGCGGCCCGGCAATTGCCACCGGCGCTGGCTGAGAACCCGGAGCGGATGGAAGGTAGCTGCTACTGCCTCGACACTTACCGGGCCGGCGACCTCGAGGGGGCAGCCAACGTCAACGTGATCACCTGTAGCCGTCTCTCCAACCTCGTCGATGGCACCGACGGCCTCCGTTACCATTCCAGCATTCCCCTTTACGCGCATGGTAAGCAATTGGGTGTGATGAATGTGGCCAGCGGCAACTGGCGCGAACTGTCGCCGGAGGATTTGCGGCTACTCTACACCGTGGGCGATCTGCTAGGCATGGCGATTGAACGTATTCGTCTTTACGGGCGTAGTGTGCAGATGGGCGCCATTGAAGAACGGAACCGGCTCGCTCGCGAAATTCATGACACCCTGGCCCAGGGCCTGGCAGCTGTAGCCCTCCATCTGGAATCAGCCGATGCAATGCTAGATGCCGGCAGTGACCGGGACCACGTGCAGCGCGGCGTGCAACAGGCGCTACGCCTGACCCGCGCCAATCTGGAAGAGGCGCGCCGTTCCGTCCTCGACTTACGAGCCGTTCCCCTGGAAGGGCGTACTCTGGCGGCCGCCCTGGCCGCGCTGGCCCGGCAGCTCGAGGAAAAGGAGGGCCTGGTCGTGACCCTTTCCACCACCGGTGCCCACCGCCCGTTACCCGTTCGCGTCGAGACCGGACTCTACCGTATCGCCCAGGAGGCGTTAAACAACGTCAGCCAGCATGCCGAGGCGCGCGAGGTCACCGTGCGCCTGGTGACGACGCCGGAAGAGATCCGCCTGACGGTGGCCGACGACGGCCGGGGCTTTGATCCGGATGAGATAGCCCATAACCGATACGGTCTTGTCGGCCTGAACGAACGGGCCCGATTGCTGGGCGGCCGGCTCCATTTGGAAACGACGCCCGGCGCCGGTACCCGCCTGGAAGTGATTATCCCGATGACAGCCTTGTAAGGGTGGAGAAGGGGCATTTTCCCGTCTCCAATTTTGAATTCATGAGCAAGATCCGTATCTTAGTAGCCGACGATCATCCTGTCGTACGCGACGGCCTGGTAGCCATTCTGGCCACCCAACCTGACCTGGAAGTGGTGGCCGAGGCCGCCACCGGGCAGGAAGTCCTGGAGCGGGTGGCCCAGACCCGGCCGGACGTGATCCTCCTCGATCTGGAGATGCCGGAAATGGACGGCGTTGAGGCGCTGATCGCTCTCCGGGAAGCAGCGCCGGCGGTACGCGCCATTATCTTCACCGCCTTTGACACCGACGAGCGCATCCTTGCTGCCGTCCGGGCCGGTGCCCGCGGCTACTTGCTCAAAGGTGCACCACGCCAGGAAGTGTTTGATGCCATTCGCGTCGTTTACGATGGTGGTTCCCTCCTCCAGCCCCTGGTCGCCTCCCGCTTACTTCAGCAGATCAGCCGGGAGGAGGAGAAGGAAGAAGAAGGCGCTAAACTCACGCCGCGCGAACTGGAGGTACTCCAGTTACTGGCCAGGGGTCTCCAGAACAAGGAGATTGCGGGTGAACTGGTGATCAGCGAGCGTACGGTCAAATTCCACGTCAGCTCGATCCTGTCCAAACTTGATGCAGGTAACCGGACGGAGGCGGTAGCCATTGCCGCTCAGCGTGGCCTGGTAGAGATGTAGATAGAAGAGATCAGAGATTGGAGATTGACGTCTAGCCATAGAAGTGCTCTCCAATTTCCTATCTCTACTATGTGTCTCTCTCCAACTGGTCTAGCACCGTCATATAAAGCGTGTCCGCGCGCAAATCCTCCAACGTGTGGCAGGGAGCTTCCAGCTTGTCGGCCAGCAATTGCGCTAACCCCTGATCGAAAGCGGCATGTTCCATATTAATCACGACCGAACGAATATTGGTCTGGCTGATCATTTTGGCAATGCGGTGGGCTTCATCCTGGGGAGCCAGATCAGTCGCGCTCACGTTTCCGGCTCCGTCGGTCAGCAGGATCATCATCGGCATCGTGTCCGGATGGCTTAGCGCATCCCGGCGGAACACCTCATAGGCCATCAGCAGACCGGCCGACAGCGGCGTTTTGCCGCCGACGGCGATGTCGGCCAGCGCCTGCTTCGCCAGTTGCACCGAGTTTGTCGGCGGCAGCACCAGTTGTGCCTGGCTCTTGTTAAAGACGATCAGCCCCACCCGGTCGCGTCGCTGGTAGGCGTCGGTCAGCAAGGACATGATCGCTCCCTTGGTGGCCTCCATTCGCTCAGAGACCGCCATGCTCCAACTGGCATCCACCACAAATAAGATCAGGTTGGCGGCCCGGCGCACCCGCACCTTCTCCCGCAGGTCGCTTTTGCGTAGTGAGAGGGCCATCTCTTTTTGCTTTTCTCCCTCTGGCTGATCCTTATCCTGTTCCCGGCGCTGCTCTTTTCGTCGTTTCTGGTAGGGAGCGGCCGCCCGTAGCGTGGCATCGAAGGCCAGATCGGTCACCTTCCCCTTGCGCGGCAGGCGGGCCTGGATGTAGCGTCCTCGCTTGCGCTCGGTGCGCGTGCGGGAGCGCCGGCCGGCCTGGCGCCGGGTCAGCCGGTCAAGCTGGGTGTCGAGGCGCCGGGATTCAAACTCCTGCGCAGAAGTCCGCTGTTGGCCACCCTCCCACCAGTGAGCGTCTTGCGCCGTCTCGGGCACCGTCTGGGGACCGGCCTCCGTCTGGCCCACCTCGGCCTCTTCTGACGTTTCAGAATCTAGCGCCTGTTTTTTTTTACCGGGCTGGGCTCACTCTGGTCGTCTGGTTCGCCCGGTTCGCCACTTCCCCACTCGCTCTGGGCCTGTTCCAGCCGTTCTTCCAGGTCATACATATCGACTGTCGTCTCCTGGAAGGGGCGTGATTTGATCCGGTGCGGTAGCGCCAGTTCCGCCGCCAGCAACATGTCCTGGTCGGCAATCCACTCCCGCCCCTGTAGTGCCGCGTGGGCCTGCGCACCCCGCAAAATGACCAGGTCTGCCCGGTGGCCGTCCACCTTCATCGACGAAGTCAGGTGGGCTATGGAAGCCAGGTCACGCCGCTTATATTTCACGTTCCCAACCACTTCGCGCGCGTGCTGGATCTGAGCAGATAATTCTCGCTCTTGTTCTGCCCACTGCTCGCGGAACCCTTCCGGGTCTCGCTCAAAGCCAATCCGGCGTTCCATGATCTCTACGCGCTGCCGCGGATCGAGTAGACCGCTGATATTCACGGCGAAGGCGAAACGATCCAGCAACTGTGGGCGCAGGTCCCCTTCCTCGGGGTTCATCGTTCCTACCAGAATGAAGCGGGCGGGGTGGCTGAAGCTAATCCCTTCGCGCTCCACCACGTTCACGCCCATCGCCGCCGAGTCCAGGAGCAGATCGACCACGTGATCGTCGAGCAGATTGACTTCGTCCACGTAGAGAAGGCCGCGGTTGGCCGAGGCAAGTACGCCGGTTTCGAAATGTTTCTCGCCCCGCTGAATCGCCTTCTCAATATCCAGTGTTCCTACCACCCGATCTTCCGTTGCACTCACCGGCAGGTCCACAAAGGGTGTGCGCCGGGTGAGTATGGAGAGCGTGCCGTCGCTATGGCGCACGCGGCAATCGTCGCACCAGGAATTGGGTCGCTGCGGGTCGCAGCCGAAGCGGCAATCGGCGACGACCTCGATGTCCGGCAGCAGAGCGGCCAGCGCCCGGGCGGCCGTCGACTTGGCCGTACCCCGTTCACCACGGATCAGCACGCCGCCGATTTGAGGGTTGACCGCGTTCAAAATAAGAGCGCGTTTCATGCGCTCCTGGCCGACGATGGCGGTAAAAGGAAAAACAACAGGACGAGTCATAATGTCTCCAGCTACAATTTTCTGTGAAGATGATTATACTTAACGGAGTGATGTGCTGCCAAACCGCAGCTAAGCAAGCGTTTAACAGGACGCTTACAGGACGCCTTTCGTTCGTTGACGGCACTGACTGGCAGCGAGACAGGCTCTGGGGAAATTATGTGAAACGACTTTTTACCGTCATTCTCGCGTTGTTGCTCGTATTTGCTGGGGGTGTTGTCGTGCTGGCCCTCATTTCGCAGCCGGTGGGCGCGCACCCCTTCTTCCAGGACGCGCCTCCCGTCCAGGTCATCGCCCACCAGGGGGGCGACGACCTCTGGCCCAGCAATACCCTCTACGCGATGGAGCGAGCCGTCACCCTGGGCGTCGACGTACTGGAAATGGATGTCCATGCCACGCGAGACGGTGTGCTTGTATTGAGTCACGACGAAACGGTTGAGCGACTGACCGACGGCAGCGGCCTGATCAAAGAGATGACCCTGGCCGAGATCGAAGCGCTGGATGCCGCCTATGATTGGACCCCGGACGACGTGCCACCGGTTGACGGTATATATCCGCTCCGCGGGCAGGGGATCGCCATTCCCACATTGGAAGAGATTTTCGAGGCCTTTCCCGGCATGCCGATGAACATCGAAGTGAAGCAGCAAGAACCGCCGATTGTGGAGCCTTTTTGCCAGCTCTTGCGCCAGTACGGTAAGAAAGATGAGGTGTTGGTGGCCTCCTTTCACCCGGAGGTGATGGTTGCTTTCCGGCAGGAGTGCCCGGAGGTTGCTACCTCGGCCACTGAGCGCGAGATCTTGCCCTTCTACGTTCTGAACCAGGCCAGGCTGGCGGCCGTTTATCGCGCGCCCGCCCATGCTTTCCAGGTGCCGGAGGTCAGCGGCGGGCGCCGCGTGGTGACCGAACGGTTCGTGAACGCCGCGCACGCGCACAACGTCCAGGTCCATGTGTGGACGGTGGATGATCCGGAGAAGATGGCACGGCTGATCGAGCTGGGGGTGGATGGGATTATTACCGACCGGCCGGATCTCCTGCTTGATCTCCTGAACAGGTAATACCGGACGGCGAACCGTGAAATCGATCGAAGCGCACCCCTTTTTCCGCAAACACCATCCCGTATTGGTAATGGCCCATCGGGGCGGGCGCGGCCTCGCTCCCGAGAATACCATGGTTGCCTTTCAGCAAGCCGTGGCCCTGGGTGTGGACGTGCTCGAATTGGATATCCACAGCACTGCCGACGGTGTCCTGGTGGTGATCCACGACGAGACGGTAGAGCGCACGACGGACGGACAGGGACCCGTGCACGGCTACACCCTGGCGGAGCTAAAACAACTGGATGCCGGTTACCATTGGAGCGCCGACGGCGGGAAGATCCACCCTTTCCGCGGGCAGGGGATCACCATTCCCACCCTGGAGGAGCTGTTCGTTACCTTCCCCCGGATGCGGATGAATATTGACATGAAGCAGAAAGCGCCGTCCATCGTCTCAGCTTTCGTCCGTCTGATTATCGCCCACGACATGGTGGAACAGGTGCTGGTGGGCTCTTTTTCCGATGCGTCGATTGCCCGCTACCGTCGCCACCTGCTCGAGGGGGTGACCGCCGCCTCACTGACGGAGACGCGTCTCTTTTACCTGCTGGCCAAATTGGGCCTGACCCGCTTTTACCACCCGGCGGCTCAGGCCTTCCAGATTCCGGAGCAGTACGGTCGCTGGCGCATCGGCCCGCGCTTTATCGAGGCGGCCCACAGGTGCCAGATGGAAGTCCACATCTGGACGGTGAATGATGTTGCCGATATGCGCCGCTTAATTGACTGGGGCGTCGACGGCATCATTACTGACTATCCAGATCGGCTGTTACGGGAGACTGGAGATTAACGATACGGGTGGCCTATCACTTCTCAGGAAAAATCGTGATCACCAGAACAAACCTCTTGACCCGCCTGCGCCTCGTTCCCCAATTCTGGATCGGCCTGCTCTTGATTGCCGTGGCCTGGCCCCTTAACTGGACGCTAGAGGGGCTGCGCACCCACCTGCTTTTCTTTCCCCTCTGGTTGGGATACGCTCTGACGGTGGACGGGCTGGTCTGGCTGCGCAAAGGAACCTCGCTTCTGCGCCGCAACTGGCGCGCCTTTGCCGGCCTCTTTCTTGTTTCCGCCCCGCTCTGGTGGCTCTTTGAGGCGATAAACCTGCGCACCCAGAACTGGCTCTATCCCGGTCAGGAGGAGATCGGCCTTTTCTGGCGGGTTGTCCTCAAGTCTCTTAGCTTCTCCACCGTCGTCCCGGCCGTCTTTGGCACGGCCGAACTGGTCAGCACCGCCGGCTGGCTGCAACGGCTGGGCAAAGGGCCCGTTGTCCGCCCAACCCGGCCGGTGTTGCTCCGGTTCTTCTTCGCCGGTACCCTGGGCTTTTTGCTGATTATGGTCTGGCCCCAGATCTTTTTCCCCTTTGTCTGGTTTTCCCTCTACTTCATGCTGGCTGCCCTCAACGCCGGCCTGGGTCACCGTTCCCTGGGGGATTACACGGCCTCCGGCAACTGGCGTCCCGTGCTGTCCTTGATGCTGGGCACTCTGATCTGTGGTTTCTTCTGGGAATTCTGGAACTACTACGGCTATCCCCGTTGGGTTTACCACGTTCCGCCCTTTGAGTTTCTTTATATCTTTGAGATGCCCCTGCTGGGTTACGGCGGTTACCTGCCGTTTGGCCTGGAACTGTTTGCCATGTATCATCTGGTGATAGGCGTCTTAGGTTTGCGCCATCTGGACGATTACGTCCACGTAACGAGTTCGAGTAACGAGTGAGGTCATCCGCGTTGAAAGCGTTAACCGAAAAACTAAGCGAATATTTTGCGGAAGCTTTTGTTGCCAACGGCTATGAGCGGCGTTATGGGGAAGTCGTCGTCTCTAACCGGCCGGATCTGGCCGATTTCCAATGCAACGGCGCGCTTCCCGCCGCCAGCGAGTACAAGAAAAATCCACGCCAGATTGCCCTGGAAGTGATCGACGCCCTGGACGAGGAGATACGGGCTGGAATCTTTGCGGAGGTGGGCATTGCCGGGCCGGGTTTTATTAACATTCGCCTCCAGGACGATTACCTCGCCGGTCATGTCGAGCAGATGGCTGCGGACGAGCGACTGGGCGTGCCCCTCATCGCGGAACCGCAGCGGGTGGTGCTGGACTACGGTGGCGCAAATGTGGCCAAACCGATGCATGTCGGCCATCTCCGGGCCGGAATCATCGGCCAGAGCCTCAATAACCTTTTCCAGTTCCGCGGAGACGAAGTCATCGGCGACATCCATATGGGCGATTGGGGCTTACAGATGGGGATGCTCATCGTCGAGGTCGAGCGGCGCCAGCCCGACCTGATCTACTTCGATGCCGGGTTTGAAGGCCCTTATCCGGAAGAATCCCCGGTTACCATGGACGATCTGCAGGAGATGTACCCGGCCGTTTCGGCACGGGCCAAAGAAGACCCGGCGACGATGGAAGCTGCCCGGGAAGCGACCCAGGCCTTGCAGGCGGGCCGCCCGGGCTACCGCGCCCTCTGGCAGCATTTTGTAGACGTCTCTATCGCCGCCCTCAAGCGCGATTATGGCGAGCTAAATATTGATTTCGATCTGTGGTATGGCGAGAGTCACGCCTATCCCTACGTTGAGCCGATGATCGAAGCATTGAAGGCGGAGGGCCATGCCCTGGAGAGCGAAGGCGCGCTGATCATGCCGGTCGACCGGCCGCATGACACCACCGAGATCCCGCCGCTGATGTTGCTCAAATCCGATGGTGCTGCCCTTTACGGCACCACCGATCTGGCAACCATTTACATGCGGATGGAGGAGCTGGAGCCGGACATGATGCTCTATGTCGTCGATGCGCGCCAATCGCTCCATTTCGAGCAGGTGTTTAGGGCCGCGCGCCGGGGCGGGATTGCCCCGGAACCGATTGGTCTGGAGCACCTGGCCTTCGGCACGATGAACGATGCTCATGGAAAGCCTTTCAAGACCCGGGAAGGGGGCGTCATGCGCCTGCGGGACCTGATTGAGATGGTGCGGGAGAAAGCGCTCAGTCGTCTCCAGGAAGTAGACGCGGCTCAGGAATATGAGCGCGAGGAGCGAGAGGAGATTGCCCGCCTCGTCGGTCTCGCGGCCCTGAAGTTTGCCGATCTGGTTAACCACCGCGCCAAAGATTACGTCTTCGACCTGGAGCGCTTTTCCTCCTTTGAAGGGCGGACCGGACCGTATCTTCTGTATGCGGCGGTCCGCACCAAGTCGATCCTGCGGCGGGCAGAGGAGCAGGGGGTCGAATCAGGGGAAATCCTGGCCCCGGCCGGACAGGAAGAGCGGGAACTGATGCTCAAGTTAACCGAGCTGCCGGACGTGATCGCACACGCTTATGAAACGCGGGCGCCCAACCATCTGGCCGACTTCGTCTACAATCTGGCCATCGTCTTCAACCGTTTCTACCGCGAGTACCACATCCTCAGCGAAGAGGATCCGGCCCGCCAATCCTCGTGGCTGGCCCTCTCCCAGTATGCCCTGGCTCAGATTGAGCTGGTTCTCTCTCTCTTGGGCATAGAAGTGCCCGAGCGAATGTAAGGGAAGAAGGGATCGGGGATCAGGGATTGGCAACCGAGCCCTGATCCCCGATCCCCAATCCCACGTACAGCGCTCCCTCGCCCGCATTACTCATCCACAGTTCATCGCCGGCCCACGCCAGCCCCAGGGGTAGAAAGCCCAGCCGGAATCGTGCCAGCTCCCGGCCACCGTCCGGCTCCAGTTGTAGCAACCAGAAGGAGCGCTCCGCGCTCGTCCACTCAAACGTCTGAGTGGCGGGGTTGAAACCCATCTGCTCGGGCGCTGCCAGCCACAACGTCCCGTTCCGGTAGGCCAATCCTCCGGCTGCAACCGGCGCCTGGATAGTGCGCGCCACCGCCTCGGTCTCCGGATCGATTGCCAGGAGCAGGCCTCGCTGCTGTGACACGACCCAGAGGTAGCGACCGTCCCAGGTGAGGCCCGTTGGGCGCTCGGCATCGGCAAGGACCAGCGTCCGGTCGAAATCGTGGTTGGCCGGATCGATGGCCCGGAGCCAGCCTTCGTCCAGGACCGTCTGCCACAGATACCGGCCATCCCAGGTAAGCCCACCGGAGACGCCAGGGCATAGTATGCTCTCTGTTACCTCTCCACTTTCGGACGTTAACCGGTAAAGGTGTCCGTCCTGAAAATCGGCATTCCAGATCGTTTTTCCATCCCAGGCCAACCCGGCCGGACCCGGACCGGGAGCCGCCAGCCTTCTCTTAATCTCCAATCTCTAATCTCCCATCTCCGAACAAGATGCCATCATATTCTACAATGCATCGGTCACTTAATATCACGACCGACTGCCCGGGCAATCGCCCGCATCTCCGTTACCAGCTTGGCAAACTTCTCCGGTTTGAGCGACTGGCGCCCATCCGAAAGCGCTTCCTCAGGGCGGGGGTGAACTTCGATGATCAGGCCATCCGCCCCGGCAGCGACGCTCGCCTTGGCCGCGGCGGCCACGTACTCCCATTTGCCCGTCGCGTGGCTGGGATCGGCAATAACCGGCAGGTGGGAGAGCTGCTTCACCACGGGAATCGCGTTGATGTCAAAGGTATTGCGCGTATAGGTCTCGAAGGTGCGAATGCCCCGCTCACACAACATCACCCGCGTGTTGCCGTGACTGAGAATATACTCGGCACACATCAACCATTCTTCCATCAGGCTGCTCATTCCCCGTTTGAGCAAAACCGGATGTTGCGCTTCGCCCACGGCGTGGAGGAGCGCGTAATTCTGCATGTTACGCGCGCCGATCTGGAGGACGTCCGCGTACTCGGCCACCAGGGGCACCAGGTCTGGCTCCATCACTTCGGTGACAATCGGCAACCCCGTTTCTTCCCGCGCCTCCGCCATGTATTTTAGTCCCTCTTCTCCCAGCCCCTGGAAGGAGTAGGGAGAGGTGCGGGGCTTATATGCGCCCCCTCGCAGGGCATGGGCGCCGGCTTCTTTAACTGCGTGGGCGGTTTCGATAATCTGACTGCGACTTTCCACCGAGCAGGGCCCCGCGATAAGCAGCAGGCCGTCACCCCCCACCATCTGGCTTCCCAGGGGAAAGACGGTGTCCTTGGGCTTAAAATCCCGGCCGGCGAGCTTGAACGGTTTTAGGACCGGCACGACTCGTTCCACGCCTGCCATCCGTTCGATCACCTCCTGGTCCAGGATCCGGCTGTCGCCGATCAAACCCAATATCGTCCGCTCGTCACCTTCAGACAGGTGGACCTTAAAGCCCATATCCTCCACCCGGCTGATGACGGCCGAGGTCTCTCCTGTCGTTGCCTGCGATTTCATAATAACTACTACCATTGTTATTCCTCCGAAGTGGTGGCCAGTCGCCAGTAATTCAGCTCCCCATCTATCGTCAATTCTCCGTCTCTAAACTCCGCTCTGCCAGCGCCATTACCCGTTCAATCTCCTCCTCTGGCACCGGGGGCAGGCTGCTGCGGTCCGGTCGCAGGCCGCGTGCGCCGTGCAGATAGACGTGCACGATCTCTTTCGCCGTCTTCGTCGTATTCCAGTGAATCAGGATCCGCACACACTTATCGAGGGAACCCGGGACCATCATTTCGTGCCCGCAGAGGAGGGCAGCATCATACCAGCCAAGCTGGCGCGCCGCCAGGGCCGGATAGGTGGCATTCAAATCGACAGTGGTGGTAAAGTGGGCACTGGCTACGTCCTCGACCTCAATCCCGTTGGCCTGGATCATGGTGTACAGCAATTCGCGCGTTGCCCCCAGAATCGCTTCCTCGCTGTTCTCGGTCACCGTGGTGGCCCCGCGGATGCCGCGGACCCGCACCGGCCGCTGTCGATTATCGCCGTTTTCCTTCATCTGTTGAACCTCCTCCATCATCGTATTTGGCCATGTCGCCTGAAAACAAAAAAGACGCGGCGTTGTTCGCCGCGTCTCTCAAACACAAAGGGAATGTCCCTGCTGCTAGCCCATGCAGCCAGACCTCCCCCGCACGCGGCGGTGGTGGCCGGTAAACCCAAAATAGGCGTAAAACAGGGCGCTGAATCGTTTCATGGTGGCCTGCACTATAGCACGGGAAAGGAGGCGAGTCAAGCCGAATGTAGAATATGGTAGACGACGATGCTCAGGGCGACGTGAACGTTTAGCGAGCGGCCTTTGCCATACATCGGCAGGAATACGGCGTCATCGCAGGCGGCCAGGGTCGCTTTCGTTACACCATGATCTTCATGACCGACGACAAGGCAGGTCCGTTCCGGATACGCGTATTGATGGTAGGGGATGGCACCCGTGGCCAGTTCCACGGCAACGATCCGGTAATCGTCTTCCCGCAGACGGGCAATCGCCGCCAGCGGATCTTCCTCGTACTGCCAGGGCACCTTCTTACTCTTATAACGCCCTACCTTGTCAATGGTCGGGTGGGGGGGTGTCGGCGTAATCCCGGTCAGGATCAGTTCGGCGATTCCGGCTGCCTCCGCCAGGCGAAAGATTGAACCGACGTTAACCGGGTATTCAATGCTCTGCAGTAAGGCGGCGACGGTGTGAACCGGCCGGTGTTGGCGCTTATAATCCCGCAAGAAACGCTTAAGGTCGGTGCCAATCAGGGGCTTCATCACTTTGTCTCACCCCGGTCAAGCTCCGCCAGCGATGCGTAGGCAGCCTGGCGGACCTGCCATTCGGGGTCACTCGTGGCGGCAGCGCGTAATGCCTCGCGAGCCGCCACCCGCTCGACTGGGGGCAAGTAAACGCGGACCAGGCTGCGGGCTGCTGCCAGCCGGAATTCAGCCCGCTCTTCTTCGGCCAATACCCGGCAAAGGGTGGGCAAGGCCGCATTGCTGCCGGGCACTGCCTCCTCCCTTGTCGCCGCCCACTCTATCAGCCAGACCAGATCACCGGCCTCCACCACCTCCCACGGTTGCTGCCGGTTGCGTTCTGCGACTGCTTCGAGGGCTACTGTTGCCGCGCCCTTCACCGCCCATTCATGCTCCTCTCGTTCCATTTTCGCCAGGAGTTGAACCGCCCAATATTCATCCAGCAGCGCCAGTCCCCGGGTAGCCGCCCGCCGGACGGCCACGTCTTCGTCCGTCGCCGCCTCGTGCAAAATCTCCCACCCTTCTCCGCCATTGAGGGCCAGGGTCTGGGCGGACGCCGTTTGCAGTGCTTCATCCCGGCTGATCAGGGCCATCAGCAGCGGTTGCTCCCCGACCTGGCTACTCTGCCACCCTAAGGCGTGCACGGCCGTCACGCGCACGCCCACATCCTGGTCCTTCAACATTCGTTCGAGCGTGGGTACCGAAAGCTCCGGATCAAAGCAGGCCAGTCCCATGATGGCTGCCCGGCGTATTTCCGGTTCCGCCCGTTGCAGCAGTTGCCGGATCAGAGAGATCACCCCGTGTTCGCCGGTTCGGGCGATGTGGGCAACCGCTCGCTGGCGCACCACGCCCGGTACGTCCGGTTTGATCGTCAATTGGCCCAACCGGATTAGCGTCTGGCGCCGCCACTCGGCCTGCCCCTCCGTTTCGGACAGCCAGCGGGCTGCTCGGAACAGGTCGTCCTGCCAGGGGTCGGCTCGTTTCCCATCCAACAGCCGGGGAGCCAGATGGCCGGCGCCGGCCCGGGCCACGTAGAAGCGAATGGTGCTCTCCCAGGTGCCGTCGTCCAGATGTGCCTGGATCAGGTCCCAGCCCTCCTCTGCCTGAGCCAGGTGGGCGGCTGCCAGAAAATCGCGCCAGAGCGGCGAGAGGAAACTGATCCGTTTGTCCGGCCACTGCCGGAACAGGGCACTCCCGGGGACGGTTTCCCGCAGTGCAGCGCGCAGGCCATCGGCTGATCCGGCGGCCAACACCGCTTCCACTTCCTCGTTGACGGCCGCCTGGGGCAGGCTCAGCCGCTCCTCCAATAGCAGGCGAAACGCCAGGCGTTGCCAGAGCGTGCGCGCCGCTGCCGGCAACCGTGCGCTGTCAGGCACCGTTTTTACGTCACCGGTCTCCTGTTCAACCGGGCTATCTTTGCTTGCCGCTTCGCGACCGGCCGTTGCCGAGAGCAGGAAGCGTTCAAGCGCCACTTCCAGGAGTGCCGATAACTGGTCCGGCCCGGCCTCCCGCCGGTTGTGCCATTGCCACAGGTGCAGCGTGGTGGCCAGGGCAGATTGCCCGGGCTGCCAGTAATGTTCCAGGCGGGGCGGGGCTGCCCGCTCAAACGCTCTCGCCCACTGTTCCCCGGCGGTCTGCGCCTGCCGGGCCCGCCATGGGGCCAGACCGCTGACCGTGAAGCGTAGGGCCTGCAGGGGGGCAAATCCACCGGGGCCCGTTGCCACGATTGCCTGAATCTCGGGATATTGTTCCAGGAGTTGTTGCAGCCAGGTGGCGACAGGTTTCTGGCCCTCGGCAGAGAGCTCATCCCAGCCATCCAGCAGCAACAGGACGTGGCCCGTTGCCAGCTTCTGCCGCAGCAGGGTGTCAATACCAGGTGCCGTCAGCGAGCCGGCGCGCGCCTGCAAGGCCTGGATCAGGAGAATCGCCGGATCTTCGTCTGTCGCTCCCGTATCGTTGCTCTTTCGTGTCAATTCCGCCAGGTGGACAAGGACGGGCATCAGCGGCAGTAAGAAGGTGTAAGGGCCACTATCGCTGGCATTCGCACACAGGTGGGCGCAATAGGCGAGTAGCGTCGTTTTACCGGCACCGGCCGGCGCCGAGAGAATTACCCGCCGGCCGTTAAGCAAAAGGCGGCGCACGCTCATCGCCGGTGGGGGGAGCGTGGCCACCGCGGCAGCAGCCTCGGGCCAGAGGTGGTTCAGATTGGCGGTTGCTTCCGGCGAATGGTCGCCAACCTCCACCGCTGGCCTTTCCGCCAGTGGGCGTGGTTTGACGAATACCTTTCCCAGGGTTGCCCAGGGCGCGCCCAGGTGGTAATCGCGCACGTAGGATGCCGTCTCTGCCTGGAACCGCTTCTCCACTCCCGCCCGCACCCACGCCTGCGTTTCCTGAACCCGGCTCATCGACTGTTCCCGCAGTTGTCGTGCGCGTGGCCGTAACCGAAAAAGGAGAATCAGCACTACCAACCCCAGCAGCAGGCCAATTCCCAGGGAAAACAGGTCGAGGCGCCAGCCGGGAGTGGCCTGGAAAAGCGATGCGGCCGGGTGCGCGCGTGTAACAGCCAGAGAAACGCCCATACAGAGGTGATTATAACACGAACTACCGGACGTGGAACATTTTCGCTCCCCAGGACGTCTTAAGGGTAGAATGATGGAGAAGATACGAAAAGAGGAGATAGTGGTGAAACCGATAATTGTGGCCTTGTGGGCAATATTATCGTTCTTGTTGGCTGCCTGCGCCGATACACCGCCGGCTATAACCGTCCCGGCAGCCGCCTCGGCCACGCCGGAACCGGCAATACCTGCGACTGAAACTGCAACTGCCACCATTGCTGCGACCGCCAGCTCCAGCGCGACCGCCCCTGCGACTGCTACAGCTTCTGTCACTCCTGCTGCCACGCCCTCGCTAACTGCTACCCCGGCACCTGCGGCTTCACCTCTACCGGCTCCTACAGGGCCGGTAGCGGCCGCGATCCAGGACCTGGCGCAGCGGCTGAACGTGAGCCCGGAGCAAATAGTAGTAGTGGCGGTGGTGGCCGATGAATTCCCGGCCGGCGATCTCGGCTGCCCTTCTGCAGAGCAACCGGCCCGCCCGATCCCGGCCCTGGTGAGCGGACAACGTATCACTCTCCTGGTTGCCGGCACGACTTACCTTTACCATACCCACGGACCTCAGCTTGTTTTCTGCGGAACGGGAAGCTAGTGCGCTGGGGAAGTGGTGGTCTCCGTTTAAGGGTTCTCGCTGTCAATGCTGGCACCGGCGAGCCCGGTTCAGCACCGGCGATTGATCAGCGGCCGAAGGTAGTCGGTAAGAATACGGCTGTCGTATGCACAGCGCGTACGGCTGCTTCTGCGTCGACTCTTCCCCAACCTGTCAGCGAATCGAAGCCAGGACTCCACACGTCGTGAGCTGTGTCGAGCAAAATCTCTTGCAGCGCCGTGGCTTCCAGCCCCGGCTCCAGGGCCCAGAGCAATGCCGCGACGCCACTGACGTGAGCGGTAGCCATCGACGTTCCGCTGGTTATGTAGTAACTGCCCTGTCGATTTGCACTGAATATATCCACCCCCGGAGCGACCAGATCGACTTCCGGCCCACGGTTACTGAAACTCCAGGGTAAGTCTCGATTGTCGGTGGCAGACACGGCAAGCACACCGGGCAACGCTGCCGGATACTCTACGGTACCACCATCATTTCCGGTCGAGGCAATTAACAGGCAGCCCTGCGCCTGAGCATAGGCGACGGCATCGGCGAGGGTTTGCGAGAATTCGGCACTTCCCAGACTCAGGTTCAAGATGTGGACGCCATTATCGGCCGCGTAGATGATTGCTTCGGCCACCGTGGCCACACTACCCAGCCCCTGGCTGTCCAGAGCTTTCAGAGGCATCAGCGGCGTGTACCAGGCAATCCCCGCGAGTCCTACGCCGTTGTCAGTGGCGGCTGCTGCAATGCCGGCAACGTGACTGCCATGCGACTGGTCGTCCTGGGGAACAGGATCGTCGTTGACGAAATCCCAGCCCCACACGTCGTCGGCGTAGCCATTGTTGTCGTCGTCAAACCCGTTGCCGGTGATCTCGTCTGGATTCGTCCAGATCTTGGTGCCCAGGTCCGGATGGTCCAGATCGATGCCGGTATCGATGATGGCAAGCGGCGGCCTTGTGCTGCCCCGGGTCAGGGCCCAGGCTTCGGGTGCGCCGATAACGCGTAAGTTCTCCTGCTGCGCCAGGTAGAAAGGGTCGTCCGGAGTAACCGACGTTGCATGTACCGGGTCGTTGGGTTCCAGCCAGCTTACCAACTCGTTGCCGGCCCCGTTAGCGCGGATGGCGGCAACGGCCGTGGCTGTTCCTGCCACGCGCCAGACGTCAATGTGAGGGATACGGCGCAGGGGGCGCCCCCCCTGCCGAGCCAGGAACTGCTCCGCTTCCGTCACTGTTGTCCCTTCCCTGAAACGGATCAATAACTCCTCGGTAGCCGGGTTGGCACCGGAGGCGATGCTGCCACCATCCGGTCCCAGCACCCACAGCAGCATCCCCCACAATACAACGTGATAAGCAAAAACCTTCAACCGCTTGCCCATGAAACCGATTATAACCTTACCTGAGAGAAAGAAAATAAGGCCTCCGGCCACGGGCCGGAGGCCTTATTGCTCGCACGGCGGGGAACTGGTAGGAGCGTGCCTAGGTCAGTTCCTTCCGCGGAACGCTAATCGTTGTCACTTTACTTGCCAATCCATGGCATGAACATTTTCATCAGCCCCCGGATCTCCGTCAGTGCGCTGTCGAAGGCCTGAGGACCATAGTAGTTCATGGCGTCAGCCATGGCCGGGTTGATGAGCGCCAGGTTGTCGGGGGCGTCTTCGCTGATTGTTGCCTGGAAGGTAACCGTGTGCGACTCGCCCGGATCCAGATCGCCGGTCCAGCTGATCATCCCGGTAGCTTCGTTGTACATGGCGCCGCCGGTGATCGAAGCCACGTCCACCATCAGTTCGGCGGGCACCGGATCCATGAGGACTGCGTCCATCGCAGTCTCGTCGCCGGTGTTTGCCAGGACAATCGTGTACTCGAGGGTATTGCCTGCGACTTCCATCAAGGCGTCGACCGTCTTCTCGATCTCGAGATCCGGATTCAGCCCATCATCCACCAGCGTACTCGTTGTCAGCGATGCAAGCCAATCGCTCATAAACTTGCCATACACGTTAGCCGTGTTGTGGACCACGGTTCCCTCCGGTACGTCGGCGCCCATCGTGACCTCAACTTCGAAGTCTACGGTGGACAGTGTCGTGCCTGCCAACAAGCCCGACCAGGATAGAGAATGGGTGCCCGCATCGTATACCATGCCGTTGGAGGCCGAGACGAACTCAACCTCGGCGGGCAATTCGTCATAGACCAGTACCTCGCGATCCACAGCGCTTGGGTTAGCCAGGCTGATCATGTAACTAAAGGTATCGCCCGGGGCAACCATACCGGGATCCGACATCTTGTAAGAGCCGGTTGTCCGGAAGCTACGGTAGTAAGCGTCAGCACCCCAGATGGCGTCGCCACCAAGCTGGGCGAACTCCCAGACAAAGCTCAGGTGATCGTCGAGGGGTTCCATAGCCGAGTCGGTGGTGGCCGTCCAGGCGCAGGTCACGCTTTCACCACTGTCGAGAGTGGCACTCAGCTCTACCCACAGCCACGTCGGGTTGTACGTGCAGGTACCATTTGTCGGTGCGTCTACTACCGAGCCAAAGGTCTGTACGAAGTAAGGATCTCCGAAGAAGGCCCATTGACCCCAGTTGTCCACTTCGGCTGCCGCACCCAGAGTCACCGAGAATGGATCGTTATTGGTTAGGGTTAGCGTCCAAGTGAGAGTTTCACCGGCGCCGGCCAATGCTGTGGACAGAGGTACGCCACCAAAACTCCACGGCACAAACGGGCTGGGACCCCGCGCACTTTCGACCGTGTAGTCCACCCCCAGGTTGTCCTGATTCCATGCCGGAGGTCCAGGAGGAGCAACGCGTTCGATAGTTATCAACTCATCAATCGCACCCGGAAGCACGGAAGGACCGGCGATGAAGCGACCGCTCAAGGGCGGGTCGCCAACGTCCCAACCTTCTTTCTCGAAGTGGACGGTAACGCTTACCATTTCGCCGGGACCGATCTGGTTCGCGTACACGTCCGGATGGGTCGCCGATAGCCAGATGTTCAACACGTCCCATTGCACACGCAGGTGGGGGTTGATAGTGCCGGTAACGTCGAAGCCATGCACCCAGATGGTGTAATCTTTGTTGGCTTCGAAGCGGTAATCACCCTCCATTGGCGTAATCAGAATGTGTTCATCGGCGTCGCCCGTGGTTTGCGCCGTCGCCACGATACCGCTGTCATCGGATACGTAAACGTCGACGTCATTGCCGGCGGGAATCTGGGTCAACCATACGTGCAAGGCAGCCGCCCGCTCGTTGGTCGTCACCGTCATGCTGTAGCTGGCCGTCGTCGGGTCAAAGGTCTCGTCCTGCTCAATAGCCACGGTGTCAGAGAAAACCTCCACCGGATCTGTGGGCAGGGGACCGGGCGCGGTCACGCTATAGTACAGGTCCAGATTGACACCACTGTCGGGATCCATGTTGTACCCGTCGATGGCTGCGAAGTAGCGACCAAGCGCGGGATTGGCCAACGTAATCGATTCATCTGTTCCGGCCGCGTTGCCGGATGAACCGACCACGGCATCGACTCCTTCCTCAGGAACGCCGTTGTTATTGCTATCGTAGACCAGGAAGAGATCGGCATCCTGGTTGGTCGGAACCTCCAGCAGAACGTACAGTTCGGTTGCGCCTTCGGCCGTGACCATGAACGGCTGGTATACGTTTCCGGCACACCACGCGCTGTAACATTCGTTGGTATCAGGAACGAGATTGGTGAACGGGCCATATTGATTGGTGGCCAGACCACCGGTCAACGACGCGTGCAGATCGGGCAATTCCAGGGACGGCGTGAATTCAATGTCGAAGCTGCC
>Ga0207752_1000014_pt1 | contig 72256 bp, 56 predicted proteins | sample Pon2CUnioCityCA_6_FD_187272 | JGI IMG/M metagenome (GOLD analysis project Ga0207752, IMG submission 187272) | Marine sediment microbial community from Union City, CA, USA - Pond 2C Sediment 2 (SPAdes) | ecosystem: Environmental > Aquatic > Marine > Intertidal zone > Salt pond sediment ... | reverse complement strand
GCCGGGAAGCGTTACGCAAACAGTAACCACTCGACCCCCGGCAACTGTCCGGGACAAGCTCAGATTACAGCACCCCCCTCGCCGGTGTCCTGACCGCGAGACCCGCTTTGACAGAACGTGTGTTCTATGGCATAATATCAGCAATTGTTGTTTAACGATTGGGACCAGATTAAGTCGGCACCTTCAGCAGGGCAGCTTTCCCCTGTGCCCCAACCTCCCCAGATATCCCATATAGTACCCTGGAAAAAAAGTGAGATCATGATCATCTTGATCATCTTGATCACATAGCCCTTCGTCCGGCCTACAAATCCAGCGCCAGGTAGTAACGCGTGCCCCTGTGCCGGAACCATTCACTTTGGTACAGGGCCAGCGCCGCCTGATTGCGCGCCCATAGGCCCAACCGCACCCGCTGCGCGCCCCGCCGCGCAAGCTGATGCAGGGCAGCCCGCAAAAGCACACGCCCACAACCGCGTCCCTGAAAAGCAGACGCGACGCCAAACGGCTCGATCACGCCGGCTTTTCCCTGCTCCAGTCGTATCCAGGCAAAGCCGGCCGGCTCGCCGCCCCACAGAATGAAGAGGAGATCGGTAGCCTTATCCAGGTCGGCAGCCACCTCAGCCTCGGTGTACGGTTGGTACCACGGAGTGCCGCCAAAGCTCTGCTCGTAGAGGGTCCGGAAGTGCTCTATCGCTTCCCGCCGCCCGAAGGTCTGGATGGTGCCTCCCTCCGGCAGGGACAGTGGCGGCAGCGTTGCCAGATCCCGCCGTTCCAGCCGCCACTCTTCATGCTCCGGGTAAAATCCCTGGGCCTGCAGAAAATGCGCGGCCTCGCTCTCCGGCGAAGAGACGGCATGGGAGAGCTGCCCGATCTCTGTCCCCGCCATCGCCTGGATGACGTGGCGCAACAGAGCGCTTCCCACCCCCTGGCGCCGCCGGCCCGGCACGACGAAGCAGTCGAAATCGACAACACCGGGCAGGCCCGGAACCCGCACTACCGACGCGTAGCCGATCAGGCCCTCTCCCTCAACCGCAAGCCACGCCTGCCCTCCCGCCGCCACCTCCTCCGGCAAGCGCCGGGCACGCGGCTGCAATCTGGTCAGGGCAGCACTATCAGCCGGCCGGAACGGGCGGATTTTCATCAGCCCTGCTTGGCAGGAGGTGTTTCCTCGTCCACCGGGACCCCATCGCCCACCCAGATGGTCACATCCGAACAATCCCAGCGCGCGCCGCAATTAGGGCAAATCACCTTGCACTGCCGCTCCACCATCTGGAAGCCACACCGGTCACAAGACCATACTCGTTTCCCCGTCACGTCCGCCCTCCACACGCCTGCAACAACTTCGCCACCAGCGCCGTCCACCCCGTCTGGTGGCTGGCGCCCAGCCCGGCACCGTTATCCCCGTGGAAATATTCGTAAAACAGCAAGTGATCCCGCCAGTGGGCGCCTTCCTGAAACAGCTCCACGCCGCCGTAGAACGGGCGGCGGCCATCCGCATCCCGCAAGAAGATGGCACAGAGCCGGCGCGCCAGCTCGGTTGCCACCTCGTCCAGATTTGCGGAACGCTCGGAGCCTGTAGGCAACGCCACCTGCAGCCGGTCTCCATAGTAATGGTGGTACGTCCGCAGCGCCTCGATCATCAGGTAGTTCAGCGGAAACCAGACCGGGCCGCGCCAGTTGGAGTTCCCGCCAAAGAGACCGCTACGGGATTCCGCCGGCTCGTACTGCACCGTGTATGCCTGTCCATTCATCTCGAGCCGGTAGGGGTTCGCCTCGTACTCCTTCGACAGCGACCGCAGACCAAAAGGGGAGAGAAATTGCTCGGGATTCAACATTTGCGGCAGGATCTTTTCCAGCTTATCCTGGGGGACCAGGGCCAGCAGCCGGCGCTCTCCCTCTCCCGGCTCGGTCAGCGAGGCAATGTGGTCGACCAGGTGCGGCCGGTACTCCAGGAACCACTCCATCCGCCTCCGGAAGCGCGGCAGCTTCTCCAGCAGTTCTGGTTCCAGCGTCTCCGCGGCAAACAGGGGAATCAAGCCTACAAAAGAACGCACCTTGAAGGGTAGGTAACGGCCGTCCGGCAGGTGCAGTACGTCGTAGAAGAAATCGTCTACCTCATCCCACAGCCCAATTCCCTGGCGCGTCATCCCGTAGATGGCGTTGCTGATATAGATGAAATGTTCAAAGAACTTGGTAGCCACGTCCTCGTAGGCAATGTCGTAACGGGCCAGTTCCAGGGCAATGGCCATCATGTTCAGGCTGTACATCGCCATCCAGGCCGTACCGTCTGCCTGCTCGACGTGGCCCGGCAGGGGCAACTCGGCACTGCGATCGAAGACGCCGATATTGTCCAGCCCCAGGAAGCCCCCCTGAAATATGTTGTTGCCGTCTGCATCCTTGCGATTCACCCACCAGGTGAAGTTGAGCAGCAGCTTGTGAAAGATCCGCTCCAGAAAAACAGTGTCCGTCTTGCCCGTCACCTCCTGCGTGATCCGGTACACTTGCAACGCTGCCCAGGCGTGCACCGGCGGATTGACGTCGTCCAGCGCCCACTCGTACGCCGGGATCTGCCCGTTGGGGTGCATGTACCACTCGCGCAGGAGGAGAATCAATTGCCGTTTCGCCCATTCTGGATCGATCATCGCAATCGGCAACACGTGGAATGCCAGGTCCCAGGCCGCGTACCACGGATACTCCCACTTATCCGGCATCGAGAACACATCCAGATTGTATAGGTGGCGCCAGCCGGTATTGCGCCCCTGCCGGCGTGCTGGCGGCGGCTCCGGCTGGCCCGGATCCCCGTCCAGCCACAACGCCACCCCGTAATGATAAAATTGCTTGTTCCACATCAGCCCGCCGAAAGCCTGCCGTTGCACCCGTTTCTCATCCTCGCTCAGATCCTCCCGCTGCACGGCTGCATAGAACGCATCCGCTTCTGCCAGCCGCCGGTCAAAGTTTTCCTCAAAATCGGCGAAGGGCGTCTGCTGTTCTGAATCGGCAAAGCGGACACGAACCCTGAAGCTCTCTCCCGGCGGCACCTCGGCCAAAAAGTGGGCGGCCACCTTCGTGCCCACCTGCTGCGGGTTCACCGCAGTCATCTCACCCTGAATCACTGCCCGGTGAATGCCGTCTTTGACGAAGGGGGAAGGATTCGGGATACCGAAGAGGCGCTCATAATTGGTCTCGTTATCGGTAAAGAGAAGGGGGACATCCCGGCCGTCTACGTACCACCAGCGCTCGCCAATGTGCCGGTGGTCAGTGTAAACAGTCGCGTCCCCGGCCGTCCGCAACTCTGGCTTGGGTCGCCCGTAACCCCATGACCAGGTATTACGAAACCAGAGGTGGGGCAGCACGTGGAGGGGAGCCGGCTCAGGCCCGCGGTTCACCGCCGAGATCCGGCAGAGAATGTCCTCCTGGCCGGCGCGCGCGTATTCCACGAAGACGTCGAAGTAACGACCCTCGACAAATGCCTGCTGCAGGGCATCAATCAGCTCGTATTCCGGATCGTCCATGCCCCGCGCCTGGTTGGCCCTTTCCAGCAGCGCATAGGGATACTCAACCTGGGGATATTTGTAGAGATATTTGCAGTAGGAGTGGGTGGGCGTACTATCCAGGTAGTAGTAATACTCTTTAACGTCCTCGCCATGATTCCCCAGCGGTCCGGACAGCCCAAAAAGGCGCTCCTTCAGGATCGGATCCCGCCCGTTCCAGAGGGCCAGCCCCAGGCAGATATTCTGGCGCCGGTTACAGAAGCCGGCCAGGCCATCCTCGTTCCAGCGGTAGGCCCGGCTGCGGGCGTGAGCGTGAGGGAAATAGTCCCACGCCTGGCCGCTGGCACTATAATCCTCGCGCACCGTCCCCCACGCCCGCTCGCTGACATACGGTCCCCACCTTTTCCAATCCGCCTCGCGTGCTTTGGAGGCCGCCAGCCGTTTATGCTCGGCAGTGTCGGGAAAAGCGGGATAAACTGAATCTATTTCATCCATAGGGACTCAAATTTGTTTCACCCAGCTTCCGGCTACATCCTGTCTCTGCGATACTCACTTCCTCTGATCTAACCACCGCTTAAACGAAGCAGGGCTTTCGGTCGACTTTCTGCCCAGGAGCATCCCTTCCACACCGATATCTTCGTCGAGTCTCGGCCAATGGATCCCGTAACCGGCGCCATTAATCTCAAAATCAGCACGCTCTTCAGGGGTCCCGTGAGCTACTCTTGGATACCAACCAATAGGTATGGAAATACTCCGACCATCCTCCAGATCTATTGAGATAGTATCTTCCGTGACAGTCACTTCTGTAACTCTCGATAACGTCAGCACTCTATCCACAGAAAGCGTCCCATTCATGTCTTAATTGCTCCAGGTTCTGTCGTATGACTCGTTCAATAATCCGCAATTCACTTGGCTTGAAACCATAATTCGCGGCAAGCAGCGCGTCAGGTTCGAGCCAGAATCTCGCGCTCATGTTCTCCCGGTCCACGTGCATGTGACGCGGTTCGTTACAATTATAAGAGTAGAAGTAAAAGCGATACGGGCCACTTCGCAAGGCAGTAAGCATTTCTTTCTTAGGTCCACTAGATTGGTAGATTTATGGTAACACAGTGCTGATCTACGTCAATGAAGATTTGACGAGAAGAGGCTGGAGGTTTAGACTTGAGGGTTTGCGCAAGACGTGTGGCACAACCAGGATCTCAAGGAGGGCTTATGATTGTCGGTATGGATTTCGGGACAACCAACAGCGGCATGGCCGTCTACGATGGGAAGGAGCTGCACCGCCTGCCCCTGGATCACGGCAGCGACAACCCGCGCATTCTCCGTTCCGCGCTTTACATCACCAACGAGCAGGACGTGTTCATCGGCCGCACGGCCATCGACCGCTATTTCGAGCACAACGTCGGTCGCCCGGTAAAGCTGGAGAAAGTGTGGGTAGGCGAATTCGAGATCCGCGGTGCCGACATGTATTTCGTCACCGACGCCTACGTCTGGGCCGACGTGATGAGTCCCGGCCGCCTCTTCCTCTCCTTCAAAACCAACCTGCGCGATAACGAGTACACGGGCACGATGATCGGTTCCTACTTCTATCCCATCGAGTCCCTGGTCGCCCTCTTCCTCTACGTGAGCAAGCGGCGGGCCGAAGCGCTGCTGGGACGGGAGCTAAAAGAGGTAGTGCTCGGCCGGCCGGTGCACTTCGCCGACGACCCCCAACACGATGCCCTGGCCCAGGAGCGGCTGCTCCGCGGCGCATTCCAGGCCGGGTATGAAAAGGTTTACCTGCAACGGGAACCGGTCGCCGCCGCCTACCACTATGCCAGCCTGCAAGACGAGCCGCAAAACATCCTCGTCTTTGATTTCGGCGGTGGCACCCTGGACATCACCATCATGCGCCTGGGCGATGGGGCGCGCGAAGTCCTGGCGACCGGCGGCGTGCCCATCGCCGGCGACATATTTGACCAGAAGCTGGTCCGGGCCAAGCTACCCCAACATTTCGGCGAAGGCAGCAAATACGGGCCCAAGGAGATGCCCATTCCTCGCTGGATCTACGACAACTTCTCCAACTGGCAGACGATCCTGGAACTACAGACGCCGGAGAACCGGCGGGTACTGCGGCAGATCGAACAGACGGCACAACGACCGCGGGAGATCCGGGCGCTGATTAGCCTCGTCTCCAGCAACTATGGTCTGCAGATGTTCGACGTGGTCGAGCGGACGAAACGCTCCCTCTCCGAGCGTTTCGGCGGTATGATCCGCCTCGAAGGTCCCGGTTTCGACGTCCTGGAGCTGGTAACGCGGCGGGAATTTGAAAATATCATCCGCCCCGAGTACATCCGCATCGAAAAACATCTGGACGAGGCGATCCGCGCTTCCGGGTTGGCTCCAGAAGAGCTTGACGGCGTCATCCGCACCGGGGGCTCCGCCCAAATCCCCCTTTTCCAGCAGCTATTACGGCGCAAGTTCGGTGCTGACAAGGTCCACAGTGTGGACACCTTCGGCAGCGTCACCGCCGGGCTGGGCATCATCGCCCATGGCGTCGAGCAGGGGGAGATCGTGACCCGGGCCTACACCCGGGCTGACCTGCAACAGCAGGAAGTCCAGGTCACCCGGCCGGGAGCGACCATCGTAGACCTGGAACTCCTCAAAAGGCGGATCGTGGCCCGGACCGAAGCAGGAGAGAATGCGGAGGATGGCGAGAGCGAGGTCCTGCTCCTGTTAACTCGCTCAAACCGACTGCTGGCGGCGCGCCTGGAGGAAGAGCGTGTGCCGGCGCTGGCCGAACCGCCCCTGACCGCCCTCAAGGCCCGGCTCGACGAGCAGTTGCTGCTGATAACCTCCCGCTACCGTTTCCTGTTGACGACACCGCGCCAGCTCCGGGATCTGGCCGCCCTGGGCCAGACCCTGGCCCAACTGCACCATTTCGCCGCCCGGGAGAAGGTCTTTGCCGCTGCCCGCTGGGAATCGATCAAGGCCGCGTCACGGATGGTGCTGGCCACTTCCACCGGCTATGTCCGCGCCTACCCCACCGGCGTCATGACCACCTCTGTCGAAGCGCCTGTTCCCCTCACCTTTGAGCAACCGCTTCCAGGCTGGCCCCTGGCGGCGCTGGGCGCCCATCCGGAGCAGCAGCTATTGCTGTTCACGGCCAACGGCCGGGGCATCCGCTGGCCGGTGGCCGAGCTGCCCACCAGCGGCATGCAACTGTTGAATCGGGATGAGGAGGACGAAATTGTCGGCGTCCACGTAGCCGGGAAGGAAACCCGATTACTACTGGCGACCGGTCAGGGATACGCCCGCCGCCTCTATCCGGAGATGGTCCACCGTCCGGAGAAGGCGAACGCGCCCGGCCGGGTGCTGATCTCTCGCCGGCCGGTGAGTGGCACGGCCTGCACTTCGTCAGGTGAAACGGTGTGGGCACTTACGACGGCCGGGATGAAGGAAGTAGACCCGGAAAGGATCCCGGCCGAGCATGATTCGACGAAATCCTACCGGCTGTTGCAGCCAGGTAAAGGTGAAAATCTACTCGGCCTTGTCACCACGACTGTCGGACAGGCACTGTAGGAATGCAATCTCGCCGTGCACCGGAGTAATGTGACAACCGCAACGGAAACATTAAGGGATGATACACACCTGGAAAAAGAACCTTAAAGTAATGAGATTCTAATAGCAACGACCCTTTCCCTATGCTAGAATAGATGTTCTGATTAGGAATGTGCCGCTTAGCCGTGTGACGACGGGCACATACATTTATGGAGTCAGATACATGCCAACGTCAGCGCCACTGATTGAGCAATCAGGAGCAAAATGACCTTAGAATATATCGTCGTGCGTGGCGCACGAGAACACAATCTGCAAAATATAGACGTCGAGATCCCGCGCAACAAACTGGTGGTCGTCACCGGCCTTTCCGGCTCGGGTAAGTCGTCGCTGGCCTTTGACACCATCTTTGCCGAAGGGCAGCGGCGCTATGTGGAGTCACTCTCCGCCTATGCCCGGCAGTTTCTGGGCCAGCTCGAAAAACCGGCCGTGGACCAGATCGAAGGGCTGAGCCCGGCGGTCTCCATCGACCAGAAAGGGGTCAGCCACAACCCTCGTTCCACCGTCGGCACCGTTACCGAAATCTATGACTACCTGCGCCTCCTCTACGCGCGCGCCGGCACCCCCCACTGCCCGGTCTGTGGCCGCCCGGTCGAACCCCAGTCGGCAGAACAGATCGTGGAGAATATCGAGCGCATGGAAAACGGCAGCCGGATCCAGGTTCTGGCCCCGCTGGTGAAAGATCGCAAGGGACACCACCAGCAGGTCTTTGAGGACATCCGGAAAGCCGGATTCGTGCGGGTCCGTGTCAATGACGAGATCCGGCAGGTAGACGAGGAGATCGAGCTGGACCGCTATAAGAATCACACGATCGAAGCCGTCGTCGACCGGCTCGTCATTCGCCACAATCCCGGCGACCAGAGCGAAGAAGCCCAGGCCGCTCGCTCGCGCCTGACCGACTCGGTGGAGACCGCCCTCCGTCTGGGCGAAGGGGTCGTGATCATCAACGACGTCAGCGACCGGGACAACCCGGTAGACCGTCTCTATTCCGAACACCTATCCTGCGTCTACGACAACACCAGTATTCCGGAGATTGAACCGCGCACCTTTAGCTTTAACAGCCCGCACGGCGCCTGTCCGGAGTGCCAGGGCCTGGGCACGAAGAAAGAGATCGATCCCGAGCTGGTCATTCCCAACAAAGACCTGAGCCTGCGCGAAGGGGCAATTGCCGCCTGGCCCACTGACGACAGACAAGGCTACTACTGGCAATTGATCGCCGCCACCGCCAAGCATTTTGAGATTCCTACCGGCGTCCCGGTGAAAGAGCTGAACGATGCCCAGATGCACATTCTGCTCTATGGCAGCGGTAAGGAGAGAATCCAGATTCGCTACGTTAACCGGGAAGGGGCGGTACGTAAATATCGCACCCAATTTGAAGGGGTGATCCCCAACCTGGAACGCCGCTACCAGGAATCAACTTCCGATTACGTCAGGGGCAAGCTAGAAGGGTACATGGTCAACCGCCCGTGCAGTGCCTGCAGCGGCAGCCGCCTGAACAGAGTGGCGCGCGCGGTTGACATTAGCGGCAAGACCATCGACGAAGTCACCGAGATGCCGGTTGTACGCACCGTGGAGTGGGCGCGCGTGCTCCAGGACGACGCGGAGACGCCGTTGAGCGAGCGCCAGCGGCTGATTGCCCGCCCAATCCTCAAGGAGATCAAGGACCGGCTGGAGTTCCTGAACAATGTGGGCCTCGATTACCTCACTTTAAGCCGCTCGGCCGGCACCCTCAGTGGCGGCGAGGCCCAGCGTATCCGTCTGGCAACCCAGATCGGCAGCCGCCTGATGGGCGTCCTCTACGTCCTGGACGAGCCCAGCATCGGTCTCCATCAGCGGGATAACGCCCGCCTGATTCGCACCCTGAAGGGCATGCGCGACCTGGGCAACACGGTGCTCGTGGTGGAACACGACGAGGAGACGATCCGCGAAGCGGATTGGGTAGTAGATCTGGGGCCCGGCGCCGGCAAACATGGTGGCAAGGTAGTCGTCGAGGGCCCACCGGCAGTCATTGCCGAGGATAAAACTTCCCTGACCGGCGCCTATCTCAGCGGCCGGATGCGCATCCCCGTGCCCCACGAACGCCGCGCGGGGACGGGCGAGACGCTGGTGGTCCGCGGCGCGCGTGAAAACAACTTGAAGGATATCGACGTGGCCATCCCGCTGGGCCAGTTTGTGTGCATCACCGGTGTCAGCGGCAGCGGCAAGAGCAGCTTCCTCATCGAGATTCTGAGCAAACGCCTCTCCCAACACTTCTACCGCTCCAGGGAGCTGCCGGGCCGGCACACGGAGATTGAAGGGTTAGAACAACTGGATAAGGTAATCGAGATCGATCAGAGTCCTATCGGGCGCACGCCGCGCTCCAACCCGGCCACATATACGAAAGTGTTTGATCCGATCCGTTCTCTCTTCTCCGATCTGCCGGAGAGCAAGGTGCGTGGCTATAAACCCGGCCGTTTCAGCTTTAACGTCAAGGGAGGCCGCTGTGAGGCATGCCAGGGCCAGGGACAGAACCGCATCGAGATGCAGTTCCTGCCCGACATTTACGTACCCTGTGATATCTGCAAAGGTGCCCGCTACAACCGGGAAACGTTACAGATTAAGTACAAGGGACTGACCATTGCCGACGTACTCGACCTGACCATTGACGAAGCCCTCGAGTTCTTCGAGAATCTCCCGCCGATTCGCCGCCGCCTGCAGACGATGGTCGACGTCGGCCTGGGCTATATCCACCTGGGCCAGCCGGCCCCTACCCTCAGCGGGGGAGAAGCGCAGCGGGTGAAGCTCAGCCGCGAGCTGAGCAAGATCGCCACCGGCCGCACCATGTACATCCTGGATGAGCCCTCGGTGGGCCTGCACACCCACGACGTGGCCAAGCTGATCCACGCCCTCAATCGCCTGGTAGAGAAGGGCAACACGGTAGTGATCATCGAGCACAACATGGACATCATCAAAGTGGCCGACCACATTATCGACCTCGGTCCGGAAGGCGGCGATCGGGGCGGCATGATTGTGGCTCAGGGAACACCCGAAGAGGTCGTCCGGGCAAAGGATTCCTACACCGGCCGTTCGTTGGGGCAATATTTGAACGGGCACAGCAGGTAGTTGCGGCAGCAGCAAACGATTAATGCCGTGAAATCAGGCTGGCGCCTGGCCATTAGCCACAGGTGCACCTGCATCATGGAGAATGCTACTAATATCCAACGCAACAGAGTGTTCGTTCCACTGCTCCTGGTGGCCATGGCGGTACGAGCTCTGGATTTCACTCAACGTTCTCTGTGGTTTGACGAGGCTGTCGAGTATCTCACAGCCAGTGCCACAATCAGTGAGCTGTTAAGCAGAGTAGCAACGCTTAACTATCAGCCGCCGCTCTTTGCCTCTCTGCTACATTTTTGGCTTCGGATTAGTCTCCACCCCGTCTGGTTGCGGTACCTCCCCCTTTGCCTGAGTATGTTGACGCTAGCGGTTGTTATCCGCTGGAGCTACGAACGTAACGGCCCTCGCGCGGCACTGTTAGCAGGGTTGGTCATGGCCTTCATGCCAACCGAAGTATATTATGCCCAGGATGTGGGTGAATATGCGCTCTTATTCTTCCTGCTTACTTCCGCGCTCTATTTTCTCGACAGGTCCTGGATGACTCCATACTGGACCAATTGGCTCGGTTGGGGCATTCTGAGCGCAGGAGCCATGTACACTCACTATGGGGCAATCATAATTCTGGTACCTGCAGCGGCTGTAACGCTGTTAGGAAGCATCTGGAAACGTCAGCGAGCTGTCTGGCAGAAGCAGTTGCTGGTCAGCGCGGGCCTAATTTTGAGCACCCTTCCCCTGCTCATTTACTTCCTCCCTTCCCAGATTAATCGCGGGGGCAGTGGCGGCGGCTGGCGCACATACACTTTTCCAGGTTTGGGAACTACAGTCAGTCAGTTCATAGAATTACTCCACCACACTTTTCTTTACAATTTTTCGGGCGGGCCGCTCTCCGAAGTATCAACGGCACCGACAACGATACTCCTCATTCTTCTCGCACTTGTATTGGCCTTAACCATCCGGCAGTTGCCCGTGCACTGGCTCTTATGGACTGGACTCGCGCTGAGTCTGTATTTCATCCTTGTAAAGTTGGGATATTACGTGGGCGGATTCCGTTACGGGCTGATCTTTACACCGTTACTCGTGGTACTCATTGCACAAGCTTTGAATACGCTCTGGGAGAAACGGGTAGCACTTGCAACGCTGTCTTTGTTTTTGTTGCTAGGCGTAGAAATATACGGGCTCCCTAATCCCACGCTCTCTGGCTGGATACGGGAACAATCCACCTGGCAGCCGCGGGAGCAGATGGCGCAGACCTTTGCCTATTGGAGAACGCAGCGTGAAACAGATGACCGTACATTTGTTTACTACGGGGCGGTGCCGGCCTTCCATTACTATCTCCAAGCAACAGGAGTAGATAAGGAACAGAGCAAGCAACCGGTCATGTGTGATGCGCAGGAATCGTACGCGGTCTGTCGAGAGTACCGTCTATTCTATAGCCCATGGAGCCGCCAACTTTCCGCCGAAGAGAACGTCGCACAACTCTATGAAATGTTGGGCCAGCGACCAGACCGTCTGTGGCTCATTTTCTCTCATGTCCACCAGGAAGAACATCGTGAAATACTGGTCAGGTTAGCGCCTGCCTACGAGATTGTACAGAGCAGCAACCAGAGCGCGGAGGCAGCATTTCTGCTGGTGCGACGATAGTGAGGGCGACAATTTTGTGCTCAGCACACCAAGTCTTCACCTGCTACTAGGGGCTTACTGCTGAATCGCTCCACTGGACACAACCCACACGATAACCCATAATACCAGACGATATGGAAGAGACAGATAACGTGCACGACACGCAACCGGTTCTCGTCATCTCTACAGAGACCAAAGGAGAACAACCAAGCCGCCGGGCCGCCCTGGTTCAATTACCCCGGCGTATTTTCTTGCTGCTGCTGGGTTTTGGCACCGCCCTGCTCCTGATCTGGGGCCTGTTCCTGCTGGCCGGTGAAGATGCCGCCTTCCACCAGTCACCGCTCTATCCAGAGGAACTGGTACGGGGCATTACAGCCACGCTCTCCCTGCTCCTCAGCAGCCTGCTGGTTGCCTTCATCCTGGCGCTGCTACTTGTGGCGGTTGCCCTGTTTGAGCGGCGAATCCAGATAGAGGTCGGCCGGGCCGGGTTGCTGCTCCGTTTTGGCAGCCGGCTTCTAATGTTCGCCCTCCTGACCACACCCGTTATCCTTCTGGCACTGGTTGTTCGCTGGCTGGAAATTGCCAATATTCACGGCGCTTCGCCGGGCCCGATTTCTCCCTCCTTGCTCGAAGGATTACGATTTCCGTTGGCGACCCTGATCCTGGCTCTCTTGCCGGGTCTGCTTGCTGCCCAGGCGACGACCCGGCACTTTGTCCTGTCACAGCCGCGGACTTCACCAACCGCCACACTGCTGGCGTTGCTGTCCACCTTACTGCGCCAGACAGGAGGTCTGCTCAGCGCCGTGACCATCGTCGAAATCGTCTTCAACCGGCCGGGGTTGGGGAACTTGCTGCTCCTGTCTCTTTTCCACAATTCCTCTGCCCTCCTGCCGGTGATCCTGTCCTTGCTGGCATTGTTGGTTCTGGTCGCTCTGCTGCTGGCCGAGCTGAGCGAGTGGGGAGCACGGCTTCTGGCCCCCGTCCGGAAGCCGGAAGAAACCAAGGCACAGCGCCCGTACGAACGCCGTCTCTGGATTGGCGTTGCCATGTGGCTGCTGCTGATCCCCTTGGGCCTGGCAGCCGGGGGCTTGTTTACCGAACCCCAATACGCCCTGCACCAGAATCTGCAGGCGCAAGACGAACCACCGTCTCCGGCGCATCCTCTGGGAACAGACGCCATGGGCCGTGACGTGTGGGCCCGCGCCCTACGTGGCGGTCTGAGTACTGTTCGCCGCGGCAGCGGGGTTGCCGCCCTCAGCCTTCTTCCCGGCTTCTTTCTCGGTTTGCTGGCAGGCGTCGTTTCCCGGCGGGAGGTGTGGTTGCGGGAATCTGCAGCGGATCTGTTGCTGTTACCCCTGGACGCGCTTCTCTTTATCCCCCTTATTCCGGGGGTCATGGCCCTCCTTTTGCTCTGGGGAGAATCAGCAGGACCAATACTGATCCTGGCAACTGCACTGCTTCTCCTACCCCGGGTGGCCCGCGCGAGCCGCGCCCTCTGGGAGGCTCGGGCCACAGACAGGGGAAGCGGACAGGATCTGCTGGTGGGCTTGAGCGCGCTCTTCCTGGGCACCCTGTTTGTTGCGTTCGGAGCCCTCACCGCTCTGGAGTTTGTCGGTCTCGGCCCTCAGCCCCCCCTGCCCACTCTTGGTTCGCTATTACAGAATGGCCAGCGGGCTGTTGTCACCAACCCCCAACAGGTTGCCTCCATCTCCATCATCGTTGCCGGTTATTCTCTGGCCTTTTACACAGGGGCTGATGCCTTGCTCGATGCTTTTAACACCAAGCGGGCAATGGCTGCCCTCAACCACTAACGGTACCGGTCTGTAACCACGGAGCGGGCGCCGGGATTTTCCTGCCTTTATGAATCTCGTAACACTCGAAAACGTCTCTAAACAGTACAGCGAACGGATCCTCCTGGACGAAGTTGACCTGCTGATTAACGAAGGGGATCGGATCGGCCTCATTGGTCTCAACGGCAGTGGCAAGACAACGTTGTTGCGAATCGTTGCCGGGCTGGAAGCACCCGACAGCGGGCGCGTCACCGTCTGGGGTGGCGTTGCCATCCAGTATCTGTCCCAGGAACCGGAGCTGGACGAGTCGTTGACGGTGTTAGATCACATCTTCCAGAGTGATTCACCCCAAATGCGGCTACTCCACGCCTACGAACAGGTCAACCACAGCCTCCAGCAACAGCCCGGAGACGAGCAGTTACAGCAAAAGCTGATAGAGCTGAGTGCCGAAATGGACAGCCGCAAGGGGTGGGAGGCGGAGGCGAATGCCAAGACGATTCTGACGAAACTGGGAATTACGGCTTTTGCCGCTCCCCTGCACACACTCAGTGGCGGACAACGGAAGCGAGTGGCGCTGGCCCATGCCCTCATCGATCCCGCCGACCTCCTGATCCTGGACGAGCCCACAAACCACATCGATGCCGACGCCGTCGCCTGGCTGGAAGAATACCTGACGACCATCCCTGGAGCAATTCTGATGGTCACCCATGACCGCTACTTTCTCGACCGGGTCGTAAACCAGATTGTCGAGCTGGATCGGCGCAAATTGCTGACCTATCCCGGCAATTACAGCCGCTACCTGGAATTGCGAGATGCACGGCACGAGCGGCTGGCTGCGGCGGAAGAAGCGCGCAATAAACTACTGAAGAAGGAGCTGGAGTGGTTGCGGCGGGCACCCAAAGCGCGGGGCACCAAGCAGAAAGCGCGCAAGCAGCGGATTGACGAAATGCAACAGCTGCGCTACGACCGGCAGGAACAACAGGTGGCAATGGCCCTGGCCGGCCGGCGACTGGGGAAGAAAGTGCTGGACGCCCATAACCTGAGCAAAGCGTATGGCGAGAACGTCCTCTTCCGCAACGTAGACTTCCACCTGGAGCCGGGCGACCGTATTGGCATCATCGGGCCCAACGGTGCCGGCAAGAGCACCTTCCTCGACATTCTCGCCGGAAAAACCGCGCCGGACAGCGGCCGGGTGGAATGGGGGCAGACCGTCTACCTCGGCTACTATGACCAGGAAAGCGAAGCGTTACCGGAGAACAAGCGCATCATCGAGTTTATTGAATCAGAAGCACCCTTGATCCGCACCGACGAAGGAGATGTAGTCGATGCAGCAAAGATGCTCGAATGGTTTCTGTTTACACGCAAAGAACAGCGAACCTACATTAAGGACCTTAGCGGGGGTGAGCGCCGTCGCGTCTACCTCTTACGTACGCTGATCCACCAGCCAAACGTGCTCCTGTTGGACGAGCCGACCAACGACCTGGACATTCAGACGTTGAACGTCCTGGAAGAATTTATCGACCATTTTGCGGGCACCCTGGTCGTCGTCAGCCACGATCGCTACTTTCTGGATCGAACCGTAGACTATCTGGTTCACTTTGGGGACGAGGAGGTTAGCGGCCGGTATCCGGCCCCCTACAGCAGTTACCGCCGCCTGCGCCAGCAGGCCGAATCCGCCGGACAGACCGAACCGGAGACGGCATCCTTCAGGAACACACGACAGCATGAAGAGAAAGGTACAGAAAAGGCGCGCACCCTCTCCTGGAAAGAGAAACAGGAGTTAAAGCAACTGGAGCCACGCATCGCCGAATTAGAGGCAGAGAAAGCACGGCTGGCAAAGGCGATCAATGCCAGCGGCGACGATTATGTTCGCCTGCAGGAACTGGCGGAGGAGCTAGAGACCGTGGAGTCAACTTTGGAAGAACAGATGCTGCGTTGGCTGGAGCTATCAGAGATTGCCGAAGCGGCGGGATAGGGCGCCCAATGCCCTACCCCGCCTTCTCCAGCCGGCTACTTGGAGACGGTAATACCGGTGCCATCGCTATCGTTGCCGGGATCACTCGTGATCCCGACAGGGTAGGTGAGTCTCAAGCATCTGTGTCTGTAGGCGTATTCTAGCTGCGCGCACTTCTGGATACGGCAAGGGTCATGAACTACACCCATCCAACAAGTCTGGGGCTGATGTGGGCACAGGGTTGGCAGCCAGATAGGCCAGGCTGGCACCAATATCCACCCGGCCGGCGCCCAGCAAGCCGGCATAGTCAGGATTCTGCTGGTCGGTACTGTGTGCGGTGGCAGCGATCAGGCGTCCAATTTCGGCAGGGGAAAGCGTGCCGTCAAGGCCGTGGAGGAGTGCTACCTGACCGGCCACAAAAGGCGTGGCCATCGAAGTCCCGCTCCACCAGGCATAATCTCCGCCGGGATAGGTGCTGTAAATCCGCTCTCCGGGTGCAGACAGATCCACCCATGTCCCATAGTTGGCCAGCTCATCTCTCACGAACATGTGATTAAGAGCAGTGATCCCCAGGGCACAGGCGGAGGCAGCCGGGTATTGGGGCGCGTCGGAGTTCAGGTTGCCACTGGCTCCGACCACCACAGCACCACCGGCCGTTACCTGCTGTAACACATCCTCCAGAAAAACCGAGCGCACGAGCGTGCCCAGGCTCATATTAATCACCTCAGCCCCCTGGTCTACCGCGTAGAGCATCGCCTCGGCAATGACAAAGGAGTTTCCCTGACCATCCGAATCAAGCACTCTCAGGGGCATTATCCGGCTGTCCGGCGCAACAAGGTGAATGATACCGGCAACATGGGTGCCGTGACCGGTCACCTCATCGACGTAGCCATCCCCATCGTCGTCCAATCCGTTGGCGCTGTCCTGAGGCCAGGGATCATCGTCCACAAAATCATACCCGGCCGAGAGAGAGGAGCTTAGCGCACCGTGGTTTAGATCTACACCGGTGTCGAGAACGGCGACAGTAACACCGGTGCCGGTATGGTAGACGTGGGCCTGATCCAGGTTCAGGGCTTCGACTGCCGGCTGGTGATAGTAACGGGCGCTATCGCCAGGGTCCGGCTCCCACTCAAAGGTTGCGCGCGGGCTGAGGGACAGAGATGTGGCACCATCCTCTTCACTATCCTCTGTGCCTTCCGCACCACCGTCAGGCCAGGCGAAGCTATCCGCGCTGAAAGCCTCAGGGGCTACCCCAATGTAGTTTAACTCGGCGTAAAGCAGGCGGGAATCGTCATTCATTTGCGCAACCAACGCTTCGGCACTGAAACCATCGGGGCGCTGCAGCAGATAGATGCCGGCGCTGTTAAGCAGAGGTCTGATGGTGGTGGTACCATACGTGGCGTTCACTTCTTCGACGGAAAAGCCCTGCTCCAGCTTAATAACAATTTGGTCCGTTTCATAAGGAAAAGAATCGCTGTTGCCAGACACAGAGCCGGCTGGTAAGGCCAGCCATAGAAGCAAGACCAGCAGGGCCCCAACGGAACCCGTGACAACCCGTTGCCATTGTATTTCCATGTAGCTAATCCTCCTTGTTATGTGTCATGGGCACGGCTACCGGCTAAGGTTGGCCCACCAGAACAAACGGCGCCCAATAATACGGGTGCGCATACTCCTCTTTCAATCTCAACTGGGCGGCCCGCAAGGCGGCTGCCCGGCCAGCTCCCAGTTGTAACTGCCCATACCAGTCACTCATCAATTCTGCTGTGGTGTTGTCCTGGACCAGCCAGAGAGTGACTACCAGCGTCGAAGCGCCGGCGCCAAGAAAGGCTCTTGCCAATCCGACTACTTCGTCACCCACGACTACCCGGCTCACTCCTGATTCGCAGGCACTTAGAGTGACGAGGCTCTGATTCAATTCGAGTTGCATAATGTCGGCTGCGGTTAGCCATTTATTATACAGCTTCAACGCAGAAAACATAGGGTTATCGGCCCGGAAGAGGCCATGACAGGCCAGGTGAATAACGTCGGCGACCGGTGCATCTGCCAGAACCCGCGTGCTGACCGCTGCCTCGTCCAGGTAGACGTTCGCATCCGGAAGTTGTTCCGCCACCGCTTTTACCTCCTGGCGCACGGCCGGAATCAGCGGATCAGAGACCCCGGCCACCAGCGCCCGCTGTGGCGTCGACGTTTCTTGCGTTGCACAGATGGCGAACACCGTCGCGCTGGGAGCGTAAGAGACAATCGCCCGCTCCAGCAAGTAGTCCTTGCCGTCGAAAAGCGCGTGGAAAGGGACCTGGTGTAACAACCCGTGGGGGATCACGACAACCTTCACCGGTGAGGCAGGCGTCCCTTCCTGCAGAAAGTCAGCCAACGGCGCCAGCAATTGCTGGTAGAGTGCGTGGAGGACACGCTGTGCCGACCTGACCAACAGGGACATATGCCGCCGGGCGAAACTCTGTCCGGCCCGGAAACGATCCCACTGGATCGTAAGGCGCTGGAGCAGCTTCTGCACCTCTGGTACCGTCGTCAGATGGCGGCGCACATGCCACTGCCTATCCCGATAGACGAAAGCCAGAATCTCTTCACCCACGATGTGGTAAGCCAGCAGGACGAGCTCCGACGGCAACTGCGATTCGATCTCGGCCAGGGGCAACATCGCGAAGGGATCCCCCTCCCCGCCAACGGCCGTAGTTTGTAGTCGCAAACGACGGATCTTCTGCTCCAGCGCCTGCGCCCGCTGCTGCAACTGGGGCCGGGCAGCCGCCGGCTCCCGCTCCGTTCCGCGGCCCAAAAATTCATTGTAGATCGCGTTCAGCTCCGTCTCCAATATGGTTAACTGCTCTGCCAGTTCTGGATCAGCCGGCGTAGCAGGCGACGGAACCACCCCCAGCAGCAAATCAACCAATGCTCTAGACTTTGCCTGCTCGGCCACCGCAAAGGTGGCACGAGGTGCTTCCTCTTCCAGGGATAACAAAAGCAGTTCTTCGTACGCTACGATCTTGTCATCCAAAAAGGACACGCGCATCGCTTCCTGGGCCACCGTCCCCCGCATGCGCTCGATATCGGCAACGGCCTCCTCCAGCAAGGCCCTTGCTTCTACCATCTGCCCCTGCTGCCGCCGCAGCGCTCCCAGGCGCTCGACGAGACGATAGCGCAACTGGGGGAACACCAACGGCTCGGACAGCGTGCGGGCCGCCAACAGATGGGCTTCGGCAGCCTCTGTGTCAGGCAACAAGAGGTCGGCCAGGCGCATATGCGCATATACTTGCTGTACGGGCCACTCTTGCTCGGTGACCAGACTCAGCGCCTCCTCTGCCGAGCTCAGAGCCAGGACTCTCTCTCCCCGGGCCGCCTGGAGTGCAGCCTGCTCCAGATAAACGGTGGCCAGCATGGGAACATGTTCCGTTTCACGAAAGAGAAAGGCCGCTTCGGCCAGCGCTTCTTCTGCTTCCTCGAACTCGGCCTGGCCGTTTAGCGCCGCACCCATCCCCCACAGTGCCCGCGCCCGGTAATGGGGCACATTCGCCCGGGCATAGCCGGCAGCCGCCTCCTGATAATCGGCCAGCGCTTCGGGAAAGAGATTAAGCGCCTGGTAGACGTCCGCCCGGTGCAGGCGGATAAGAAGTTCGCTCGCTTCGGCCCCCGATCCCTGGACCAGGCGAGCAGCAGCCCCGAGCGCCTCCAGACTCTGCCGGTAATTGCCCAGGAGGAGGTGAGCTTCGCCACAATTGATCAATGCCTCTACCTCCAATACCGGCCGCTCCATTTCAGCCGCCATAGCAGCAGCCGACTCAAAGGCCACCAGCGCGTCGCTTACCCGGCCCAGGTGGAGGAGCAAGACCCCCTGGTTATTGCGGAGTTCACCCAGACGAACACGCGTCTCGGCATTCTCGTAATAGGGCTCGGCAGCCGTGTAGGCCTGCAGTGCGTCCTGGTAACGACCCATCCGCCGGAAACAGATGCCCCGGTTCTGATGGACAAGGGCCGAGACCAGCTCGGCCTGTTCTCGTGTTGCCGGGTCAGCCCGAAATGGCGCAAGCAAGGTGAGCGTCTCGTTTCCCAGCGCCAGGACTTCCTGGTGGCGGCCCAATTGGGTGAGCACTGTCATCCGCCCCACATTGGTGCGCAGTGCGGGCAGCTCTTCTTCGAGAGCAATGTAGCCGTCGTGAGCAGCATTGATCGCCTCAAGCGCCGCCTTTAACTCTCCGTTGGCGGCATATGTCTGCGCCTGCAGGTAATCGGCTTTGGGGACGAGCTGGGGAGCGCCGGCTTCGACGGCAAAAGCGGCACAGAGGCCGGCCAGCCGGCGGGCCTGACCGGGGTCACTTCCGGCCAGTTTATGCGCCTCTTCAAGCAATAGAGATAGCCCTTCGGCGTCCAATAATTCTGCTTCATCCAGGAAAGCACGCCGCTTCTCTGGCGTGGCACATGCCAGGAGAGAAGACAATTGAGCGCGCTCTATTGCGTTAACAGGGGAAGAAACGGGCATTTAGGCGCGTAAGTCAACTAAAGGCAGGGTAAGTTCAACATCGTCGCTGCTAAAGATCAAGCGGTAGTTGCCGGGAAGAATAGCCTCGAAGTCAAACTCTCCCAGTTCGTCAGTCACCGTCAGCCCCGCCTCTGCTTCCTCTCCTAAAAGCTGTACGCTGTAGAAAAGAGAGGCGTTTTCTTCCAGGGGTAAAACCTGGCCCATGAGGTCCAGGCGCTGGTTCTGGCGGCGAGGGTGGACGTTGAGGGCCACGTCGGCCAGTTCTGAGGTATAAACCAGCTGTCGTTCCTGCCCCTGGCTGATAGCCGAGCGCGCACCGGCCGGGACGGGCGCCTGGGCACTATCGAAAGAGAGGATCGCCGTTATCAGGTGTGGAGGAGTATCCCGTCCGGTCTCCTCAGAGGGAGTTGCCTGCGCGCGCGCCCCAAAGCGCCGGTGCAATGCCCGCCGGACGTGTTCGGGTGGCGTATCCAATACGAACTCTTCGGTAAGGTGCTGGAAGGCGCGCAACCAGGCAACACTTTCCTGGGTCTCTGTCGCAGCCTTGACCACGGCATCCTCTACGCGCGTCGCCTCTTCGGTGGAAAGTTGTCCTTCTACCCAATCTGCTAGCTTAACGAATGTGAGTTTCATATGGTTCATTCACTATCCTTTCCTGCCTGTTCACTCACGGTTACAGGTCGATCACTACTATAGTAATGCAGGAAGGAGAGGGAAAAATACATTACCTTGTGAATTCTTTCTCTTTTAACAGGGTTTTTAGTCGCTCGAGACAACGTGCCCGGGTGGGCCCGACGCTGCCCACAGCCATCCCCATCTCTTCGGCGACCTCGATGTACGAGAGCTTCTCTGGTGCAAAGTAGAGGGCAAGTAACAATTGGCGGCAACGCTCGTCCAGCAACTCAAACGCCTGTTCCAACCACTCCACCACCTCCCAACGGGCCAGCACTCGCTCCCCGGAATCATCCGGGATGGTAAACATCTCTTCACTCAAATCACCGGCAGCCGGAACACTTTCTCGTTTGCGACGGGCAACCAGGCGCCACGTGTGGCGCCGGGCTACAGTCGCCAGCCAGGCGCTTAGATTGCTGTCTTCCTCCAGGTCGTCCAGGCGCTGGAGAAAGATTGTAAAGGTCAGTTGAGAGATATCGGCCGCATCTTCAGCAGTGAGGCCATAGTTAAGCGCAATGGAGAAGATCAACCTTTCGTACTTATCCAGCACCCGCTCCCAGGCGCTTTCGTCCCCTTGTCGGCATGCTTGGAGCAACTCCCGGTCATTTCTGCACATTTCTCTGGCGGGCCAGGCGTCTCGTGGCGGGGACCCCTGGCAGATTAGCGTACCTTCACTGCGGAATATTTGCCAAGTATGGCACCGGAATTCTATTCGCGCAAAGAGCCAATCGTCCCAAGGCATCAGCAGGTCCGCCAGCGTACCGCCTGTTGTCTAACCTGCAAGAATCGAGGACAATGCAAGGAAGTCATGGCAAATGGAAATAGCCAACCGCTGACCGGTTACTCAACCGCTCTGCGCGTTCAGAGCAAGTGAAGAACTCACCAGCGATTAGCACTGTGGAAACCATGGATCCCATCTACATCTTCGGACATAAAAATCCGGACACCGATTCTGTCTGCTCGGCCATTGCCTACGCCACGCTGAAACGGCAATTGGAGGGCGACGATTACCGGGCAGCTCGGCTGGGCGAATTAAATAGCGAGACGCGTTTCGTCCTTGAGACCTTTGACGTGGCAGTGCCCGAGTACCTACCCCACATTCACCTGCGGGTGCAGGACATTATGACCCGCGATATTGTCTGCGGGCGGAGTGCCGACACGGTCCACGAGGTCGGCGAGTTGATCCGGAAATATACCGTTCATGCCATTCCGATTGTGGACGAGGAGGGCCATGCCTTAGGCGTTATCACAGAGCGTCACCTGGCGCGCAGCTATCTAAAAGAGCTGGAAATGCAAAATCTGCACCAACAGCCGACACCGCTGAGCATGATTGCCGAGACCCTGGACGCCCAAATCGTCGTCGGTAATCCGGATGATACCGTCCAGGGAGATGTTCAGATTGGCGCCATGAGCCCGGAGTCGATGGTCGATTACATAGCCCCGGGAGACCTGGTAATTCTGGGCAACCGGGAGAATGCGCAAGCGGTCGCTCTGGAAAGTGAAATCTCTTGTCTGATCATTACCGGTGGTTTTCTGCCGTCAACGCGAATCCAACAACTCGCCGAACAACAGGGAACCGGGGTGGTGGTCACCCCATACGACACATTCGCCGCTGCCCGCCTGATCAATCTCAGTGTTTCGGTGATGACTCTGGTGGAGCGCAACGTGCTAAAAGTGCAACCGGAGACGCTGGTGCGCGAGATCACCCAGGACCTGCTGGAGTCGCGCCTGGGTATTTTGCTGGTGACAGAAGGGGATGGGCGGCTGGTAGGGTTGATCACCAAGAGCGATATTGTGGCCCAACGCCGGCGGCCGGTGATTCTGGTAGATCACTCAGAGGCGAGCCAGTCCGTTGAAGGGATCCGGCAGGCGGAAATCCGGGAGATTCTCGACCATCACCGGCTGGGAGGGCTGGAAACAGCCGGGCCAATGCTGGCCCTCCTGGCTCCGGTGGGCTGTACGTCCACGCTGGTCCTACGCCGCTTCCGGGAAGCCCAGGTGACTCCCTCTTCCCAGATAGCCGGTCTGATGCTGGCTGCGATTCTGTCCGATACGATGTTGCTGAAGTCCCCGACAACCACAGAAGAAGACAGAGAAGCAGTCGAATACCTCGGAGAGATTCTGGGAGAAGACCCGCTGTCCTTTGGCCGGCGGATGTACAATGCCAAGTTCGACATGGCCGCCCTCTCCGCCGACGAGATACTTACCAATGATTTGAAGCGGTTTGCCTTCGACAGCCACGCCGTCGCCGTAGCGCAGATCGAGGTAGGCGACAAGGAATTGCTGCTGGCACGCAAGGAAGAGATATTGCAGGCGATGCGTGCCTTTCGTGAAGAACAGAAGCTGGATTTACTGGCGTTGATGATCACCGATATTCCCCGTGGGGGTACCGAATTGCTGGCGGTGGGCCAGACGCGAGTGGTGGAACGGGCTTTTGACCACCCTCTCCAGGAGAATGCCCTTTACCTGCCCGGGGTTATGTCCCGCAAAAAGCAGGTGATCCCCCGCATTTCACACACGTTGTAACACTCTAGGAGCATGAAATGTTCATTGTAGATGCTCATCTGGATCTCGCCTATGGTGCCTTGCGTTTCGGCCGGGATCTGCGGCAAGAAGTAGCGACGATCCGCCGGCAAGAAGCAAGAAAGAAACGTCCTAACGGCACCATCACGGTCACGATCCCGGAGTTGCTCGAAGCGAAGATCGGGCTGGTATTTGGCACGCTGTTCGTCATGCCGTCCGGCAACAACCGCCTGCCGGACAACGAGCGCCTGGTATATAAAGACGCAGACGGTGCCTACCGGGCTGCCGGAGAGGAGCTCGATTATTACCGGCGCCTGGCGGACGAGATGGAACGGGTCCGGCTGGTGGGAGACCTGGCAACGCTGGAAACGGTAATGGCCAGCCACGACGATAATGAAGCGGCCCAGTTGGGGATCGTGCCCCTGATGGAGGGCGCGGACCCGGTGCGCTCACCGCAAGAGTTGGAGGAGTGGTACGAGCGCGGGGTGCGCATCATCGGCCCGGCCTGGGACAACACTCGCTACGCTCACGGCGCGTGGCGTGGTGGAGGGGGATTCACGGCCGAAGGCCACCAACTGATGGAGGTCATGGCTGACCTGGGCTTTATCCTGGACATTACCCATCTCAGCGAGGAGGCATCTCTGGAAGCGCTGGAGCGTTATGAGGGCGTGCTCGTGGCCACCCATAGCAATGCGCGGGCGTTGGTGCCCGGAGAGCGGCAACTCAGCGACGAGCAGATCCGGCGCCTGGCAGAGCGCAATGGTGTCGTTGGCGTAGTCCTTTTTAACGGATTCCTCAAACCCGATTATGCGACAACCGATCCAAAGGAGAGCGTGACCCTCGATGCCGTCGTGGCCCAGATTGACTATATCTGCCAGCTCCTGGGGGATGCCGAGCACGTGGGCATCGGTAGTGATATGGACGGTGGATTCGGCCAGGAAGCGATTCCGGCCGAGATAGACACTGCGGCGGACCTGGCAAAGATCGCAGGAGCACTGGCAGAACGCGGTTACGATGCCGGGGCGATCGCCCGGATAATGGGCGGGAATTGGGTGGAGCGCTTACGAGTGGCCTTTGCCTAAAGAACGGCGATTCGCGGATGGTAATTATAGAGCGATCTCCCGTCGTGAGCGCAGCTAATCTCCAATCTCTAATCACTGAGCCGCAAAATCGTATCTTCGTTCGTTTCTACGATCTCTGCCTCCAGGGTGCCATTCGACAACTCTGACAGCGCCGTCTGAAAAGAGGGAAATCGTTCCACGGCAAAACGGGCGGTCATGGTAACGTCGGCGGCGAAGGTTTCGTCCAGAATCTGCCCGTTTTGCGCCCGAACCAGGAGGCGCACCTGTTCAAAGAGGGGATAGGGGACGGCAAGCAAGACGGTGTGCGTGGGCACCTTTTCTGCCCGAGGCACTGCCTCCAGGACAGCGCGGGCCGCATCGCCATAGGCGCGCACAAGCCCGCCGGTGCCCAGCTTGGTGCCGCCGAAGTATCGAGTGACGACAATAGCCGTATCGCCCAGCCCACTTCCCTGGAGTACAGCCAGCACCGGTCGGCCGGCTGTGCCGGCCGGCTCACCATCGTCATTGCAGTGAGCGGTCACTGCCGGACCATAGCCCACCACGTAAGCGGGCACGTTGTGGGTGGCATCGGCAAACTCTTCCTTGATCCGTCCCACGAACGCCTTCGCTTCCTCGACGCTGAAGACGGGAGCAATCGTCGCCAAAAAGCGAGAGTTCTTGACCCGCATGTCGATCCGGGTCTCGGCAGCGGGTATTGGATAGCGTTTCATACCCTCATTGTAATCGAGGAGAAAGCCGGTTGCCAGCACGGGACGGCTAGAGCAAACGCACAGCGCTTGCTCTTTTTCGCCCGACCTAACCAGATATGGTAAAAAGAGCGCGACCAGAAAACGATTGTTCGGTGGAGAAACAATGCTTGCCAACACGATTACCCTTAGCCGCCTCTTATTTCTAGGCCTCTGTGTCTACTTACTACACCTGCCCAGCGTGGGGGCCCGGCTGGCAGCCTTTTTTCTTATTATTTTTACGATGCTGATTGATGCAATAGACGGTTACATTGCCCGCCGCCGAGGCAGCGCCAGCGCTCTGGGAGCCGTACTGGATATCGCCATTGACCGTGTGGCCGAAAACGTATTCTGGATCACCTTTGTCAGCCTGGAACTGGTTCCCCTGTGGGTAGCCCTGGTCGTTGTCACCCGGGGAATCCTGACCGACGCCGTGCGAGGGTTTGCCATGGGTCAGGGATTGACACCTTTTGAGATGATGGAAACATCCTGGGGACGCTGGCTGGTTTCCCACCGGTTCATGCGCGCTACCTACGGTCTGGCGAAAGTGGTGACTTTTCCAGCGCTGGCCCTCCTGCACACGCTCGGCCTGGCGTGGTCTGGGACGGAGAATGAGGTCTACCTGCCCCGGTTGGAACAGGTCGTGTTGGTGCTGATCTTAATCACGGTCACTTTTACACTTTTACGTGGCATTCCAGTTTTGATTGAAGCCCGGCGTTTCTTCGTCGGACATGAGCGAGTATGAAGTTGGAGGTTTCTATGTTGACCACACGAATTCTAATCCCCCTGCTGTTTCTGTTATTGCTCCTGGGTGGTTGCCGGCAGGAAGATCCGGCCAATATAGCGTCCGGCGACGCAACACCACCCTCGGTTGAGGACGCAACGCCTACCCTCGCCTCCCTGGCACCCACGGCGACCGGTGCGCCGGCAACGGCTACCGCCGTCCCGGCCTCGGCAACGCCTCTACCAACAGAAACGGTACCTCCTTCTCCTTCGGCCACGCCGACGGCCACCATTGTCCGGCTGCAGGCAGCCGCCGATTTTGGCGAAACGCGCAATCCCCTGACCGGGGAAGAGGTAGAGGATCAGGACGTGCTCAACCGCCGGCCGATTGCGGTCAAGGTCCCAAACTTTCCGGCCGGATACGTGCGCCCGCAATCGGGCCTGAATCAGGCGGATCTGGTGTTCGAACATATCACCGAAGGACCGATTACGCGCTTTACCGCCATCTTTTATGACGAGACGCCGGAAGATGTCGGTCCGATCCGCAGCGCCCGTCTGATCGATCTCGAATTGCCGGCCATGTATGATGCAGCCCTGGCCTACTCGGGCTCCAGTATCGGCGTTGCCCAGCGGCTGGGGGACTCCGATTTCCGAGAACGGATTCTCCGCTCTAACACACCTGGCTACTATCGAACGGGCGAGAACAAACCGTACGAGCACACCCTCTATGGCGATCCTACCCTCTGGTGGGAAGCGCTGGCCGAGCGGGGAGAGAATCGCGCGCCAGTGTTGGCCAATTACATGGCATTCAGTAGTGAGCCTCCAACCGGGGGCGAACCGGTAACGCACATCACAGTCGATTATCGGGGGCGGGCAATCGCCGACTGGGATTACGACCCGGAGAACGGCCGTTACTGGCGTGAAAGTGATGGCGAGGTCCACGTCGACGAGAACACGGGAGAACAGCTAAATTTCGCCAATGTAGTCGTCGTCTTCGCCCACCACCAGATCAACTACAGCATCTGCGAAACGCAGATTGGGGATACCTGCCAGGCATTCTCCACCGAAATTCAGATTTGGGGGGAAGGACCGGCCCTCATCTTCCGCGATGGGCGCCAGTACGAAGCCACCTGGCACCGGGCCCAACGGGAACAGCCACTTACCTTCACCGACGCCAGCGGCGAATCCATTCCGCTGGCCATTGGTAACACCTGGTTCCAGATGGTGCCCGATGATTATATTGATCCGGTCACCGTAGAGCCCTAGACCAGTAGAGACAGGAAATTGGAGATTAGCCCAATTATCATCTCCAATTTCCCCTTTCTAATCCCTGTCAATGTATCCTTGCTCCACCAGCAGCTCTGCATTGAGGATCGAGCCGCTGGCAGCCCCGCGGAGCGTATTGTGCGTGATCGCCAGGAAACGAACGTCAAGGACGCCGCAGGGGCGGAGCTTGCCCACCGTCCAGGCCAGACCATCCTGGGCATTTCGGTCGAGGCGTGGCTGAGGGCGATCATCTTCGGGCCTATAGACCAACGTTTGGGCCGGGCTGCTGGGCAGGCCAGCACACACGACCGGAGGCTGCCAGGAAGTCAGCGCTTCCACTGCTTCCTCAGCCGTGGCCAGATCCGAAAATTGTACGGAGACACTGGCCAGATGGCCGTCGATCACGGGCACGCGGTTTGCCTGTGCGCTGAGTCGAATTTCGGCCAATGTTAGCGCTTGTTCTGCCACTGTTCCCAGGATCTTTTTTGGTTCCAGTTCCAGCTTCTCATCTTCACCGCCAATATGCGGAATGATATTATCCATAATAGAAAGAGAGGGCACACCCGGATACCCGGCGCCGGAGATCGCCTGCATTGTAGTGATCAGGGCCGCTTCCAGACCAAAAGCGTCCTGAAAGATTTTTAGCGGGAGGACAATACTGGTGGTTGAGCAGTTTGGACTGGCCACGATGAAACCGGACCAATCATGATTCTGCTGTTGGGCGCGGATCAAGGTTGTGTGATCGGGGTTAATTTCTGGGACGAGGAGGGGGACGTCAGCCGCCATGCGAAACGCAGAAGCATTGGTGACGACGGCATAGCCCGCAGCCGCAAAGCGCGGCTCCAGATCCCGTGCCTCCTGGGTAGGTAGCGCCGAAAAGACCACCGGGACGTCGAGATCGGGTTCAGTTGGGCTAACGGTCAACCCGGCGATGGCCGGTGGCACTTCACCCGGCAGGATCCACCGGACACAATCTCCATAAAGCCGGCCGGTTGTGCGCTCGGATCCGGTAACGGCGACCACCTCAAACCAGGGATGGTCGGCCAACAACTGGACGAAACGCTGGCCCACCGCGCCGGTCGCTGCCAGAATGGCTACAGGGATCTTCTTCATCTCTTCCTCCACCAAAATTAAAGTCGCGTTCACACATTACGCAGATGCCGGCCACTGTTCCCGCAGCCGCACGATCGATTGCCGGGCAGGACCGCCGGCCAGGAAGCGCGCCCGGTTTACTTCATCTTGGATTTTAGCCGCCTGTGCCTGTAATTTCCAATATGCTTCTTCCAGGATTGAAGAAGCGTGCGGATCACCTGCAGCGGCCAACCCCTGATAGCAGGAGAAGTAAACGCGGTATGGTTCCAGCACACCGTCCGGGGCCCCCTCTTCCAGGCGGTCGAAAAGCTGAGCGGCAAGGCGACGGGCCGCAGGTAGATCTTCTTCCTGTAGCGCGGCGCGCACCAGGCCGGCGAGCGCCTCAAGCGCCATCTGGGGTCTGTCCACCTCTTCCCACATCGACAGTGAACGCTGGTAGGCAGTGGTGGCCGCTTCTACACGTCCTAAGGCGAGCAACGCATGCCCCTGGTGGGTCCGTGCCTCAGCCACCACGCTGGGTATATCCAATTCACGCGCCAGGGCGATCGCCTTCTCGCTGTGGGCCAGCGCCATTTCGTTTTCACCCAGCCGATGATAGAGCAGCGCAAGATTTGAAAGAAGGGTTGCTTCCCCGGACCGGTTGCCAACCTCCTGACTAAGCGCCAGCCCCTGCTGATAGTATTCCAACGCTTGATTCAGATCCCCGTGCAAGAAAACGACGACGCCCAGATTGTTAAGGGCCGTGCTCTGGCTTAACCTGTCCCCTGTCTTGCGATTAAGGAACAAGGCTTTTTCATAGTTCATCTGCGCCTGAAAGATTCTTCCCTGCATAAAAGCCATCCAGCCCAGGTTGGTAAAGGTCAGGCTTTGTCCCGGTAGATCTTCCGCCGTCTGTTGGTAGTGGAGTGCTTTGGCATAATATTCGGCAGCTTCGTCATATGCACCCTCACTATCGGCAATCATCCCGAGACCATTTAGGCTTCGAGCCACCATTTGCACATCCTCCACTTCCTGAGCCAGCGCCAGCGCCTGTTCAAAGTGGCCCCGCGCCGCGGCATCATCGCGTTGGCGCCACAGCGCTTTTCCCCACTCCCAGTGGGCAGCAGCCGTCTCGCTTAAGGTCACTGCCCGGCGGGCGCTGGCGATTGCGTCGGTATAATCGCCGATGGCATTGGCATAGACTGCCTGTTGCAGAGCAACGGCTCCTTCCGCCTCCTCTCCCAGGCGCTCCGCCAGGGCAGCCAGTACGGCCAGGTCCCCGAGCTGGGCCGCCCGGTTACCCTGGACATCATAGATCTGGCAGCGCGCCCGTAACAGAGCGAAGCGCTCCTCCAGGTCGCCGTCTGGGAGTAAACTCAGCGCGCGGCTGTAGTAACCAAGAGCAACCTCGTTAGCATAGCGGGCGCTCGCATGCTGCGCTGCGCGCCGGTACCAGTCTACGGCAATCTCCCTCTCCCCGGCCGCATCATAATGGTGTGCCAGGTCGGCTGCGCGCGGACCCAACTCGGGCGCATAAACCAGCACCATCGCCTCGGCTGCCAGTTGGTGCAGACGGCGCCGCCGGGCTCTCAACTGCATTTCGTAGGCGGCGTCACGCAACAAAATATGGCGAAACAGGTAACGCGACTCATCCAATGGGGTCCAGATGGCAGCCGCCGTGGCCGCCTCAACGTGGGCTGGCAAATCCGCAGCCGTGGGCAGCATCTGGGCAAGCACTGCTAGATCGAATTCTCGCCCCAACACAGAGGCCGTTTGCACGACTTCTTTTACCGGCGGGCGCAGACGATCCAGGCGCGCCACCAACAGGGAGCGCACATTTCCGGGCAACGCCCAATCGGGCAAGACGGCCAGTGAGTAATGCCCTTCACTATCCCGAACCAGAAATTGTTCCTCGCGCAGGTAAAGGAGAATCTGTTCGGCAAATAGAGGATTTCCTTCCGCTCGCCGCCAGACCAGTTCTGAGAGCGACGCAGCGATAGGCCCTCCCAAAAAGTTCGCAGCCAGCAATTCAAGTTCGGTTGCACTCAGGCGAGCCAGGAGCATTTCCTGGTAAGCGGAGAAAGCAGGTAGCGCATCCGGATTCTCGTCGGGGCGCACGGTCAGGATCAGGGCCAGCGGGTAGTTCTCCACATTGCGCGTCAGCTCTTGCAAGAAGTGACGGGAATTGTCGTCCAGCCAGTGGGCATCTTCGAGGTGGAGAATGACCGGACGACGCACACTCTCTGCCTTGAAGAACGCTTTAAGCGCAATCAGGGTGTTCTCAAAGCGCCGTTCCTCATCGAGTTGAGCATAGAGAGAGTCGGGCCGGTGCAACTCTAGCAACGCGGCCAGAAAGGATTGGGTACGCTCCAGCTCCTCCACCAGATCTGGTTCAGGCGTTGAGGCCAACAGCGCAGCCAGGCGGCGGGTAAAGGCTTGCCTGTTGGCATTTTCATCCGCCGACTCGCGCTGACCGAAGTAAGTGCGCAGAAAGTAGCGAAAAGGATGGAGCGATTGGTGTAGGAGCTCGTTAGTAGGGCACAGGAACCACTGGGGCAATACGCCCAGCTCTCCGGCCACAGAAGACAGATGCGCGCTGTCTGCCTCGAGGGTATGCACCAGCCGGCTCTTGCCAATGCCGGCCTCTCCATGGATCAGCATCGTTCCGGCAAACTTGCCTTCTGCCATTGGCGACAGGAACGCAACGAGACGCGCCAGTTCCCGCTCGCGCCCGACTAGTTGTCCAGGATAAAAGCCCCGGCTTTGGCTTCGTCGCGGGCCGCGTAGAAGATGGACCGGCTGGCGTTCGGCGAAACCCTTCAGCGGCAACCTTCCCAGAAGTTCGAGGCGGAAATCGGCAGCGGCGTGGCGGGCAGCGTTTTCATCTACCCACACCTGGCCCCAGGATGCTTCCTGCAACAGGCGAGCAGCCAGGTTAATTCCCTGCCCGTACCCCCCATACTCCTGGCGGCTGGCAGCCCCGACCAGTCCGGCGTACATGGGCCGGTATGTCAGCCCTGCCCGAAAGACGAGGGGCGAGCTTTCGGTCAACCTCCAGACAAAGTTGAGTGCCCGCGCCACATCATTTTCAAAAGTGGCCGGCATCCCCCATAGAAACAAAAAAGCACTATCGCTTTCGCCCCGTTCGATATCTACCAGGTATCCGCCAAACGTCTCCTGCAACTCGGATATCAACCCCACCAGGGAAGCCAGCTCATCATAGCTGTTAGCCCCTTGAACCCCCAGAAAGAGGGTGGCGAGCTGGCGGAACTCACCCCGCAACTGCTGACTGTGAATCGCCGGAGGCAAAAACGTCCGTTGCCCGGGCAAGGAATCCGGTGGGAGAGCGGGAGGGTGAGGCCGGGGCAAGGCTCCTTTGATGGCGTTTACGCGAACGTGCGCGCCCTTCGGGACACCCTCGACCAGCTTATCCAACTGGCTGGCAGCGGCCGGGGTCAGGCCAATCGTGCCGGGAGCAACCTCAGTCTCCAAGCGAGCCGCATCGGCCAGAGCAGCGCCACCAAAGTAGTAGATGGCCTGCGCCAGTGTCGGCCCTGAGTACTTCGTATTGCGAATGATGCCCCACTCGACCTGGCCGGTGGCCAGACCTAGCCGCACGACCGGCCGGAAATCGCCGAGAGGCAGTCGCTCGTGGCGAAATGTGTACCTATGTTGGTGGATAGCGCGTGCAGCCGCCAGAGCACGGTAGAGAGCCTGCTGCCGGCCGGGAAAGATAGCAATGACAGAATCTCCCGCGAAGTCAGCTACAAAACCCTGTTGGGACCAGATATGCTGAACCAGAGGCTCGAAGACAATCTGCATGGCATCAGCCAACAATTCGGCTGCCTCCTGGCCCCGCTGCATCAACGCCTCGGTGAAATTCGTGAATGCAGTGACGTCCACAATCAACACAGCGGCGACAAACTCTCCGTGGCGCGCTCCGGTGTTATACTTTTCCAGAATAAATGGTGGCACAAGACGACGCATAAGCTGGCCCGGTAGATGAGCTTTCCTTCAGCAGTGTGGAGAACAGACTCCATAGCAAGCGGCACTATCCCTTATAATACCTTATGTCACAAAAAACGCAGCGGCGGTGTTTAGAAGGGTGAGAAAGCCAATGAACAAAGGGCATAATGATACTGTGACGATGTTATCAGATAGCCAACTTCTGGAACAGGCCCATGCGGGCGATACCATCTCTTTTGAGACCTTGTTTTTTCGGCACTATGATCGGGTATATGGCCTCCTGTTTCGCCTGCTGGGAAACCGGACGGAGGCGGAAGATTTGACGCAGGAAGTGTTTCTCAAGCTATATTACCAGCGTTTCCGGTCTGGTCGGGAACACAATGTCGGCGGCTGGCTCTACCGGGTCGCCACCAACATGGGCTACAACGCATTACGCGGCCGGCAACGTCGCTGGCAGAGGAACAAGCATCTCCTGCCAGACAACACAGATGATGTCGAGACACCGGCGGAAGCCTTGTCCCGCCAGGAGACTCGCGAGGCGGTCCGGGCGGCACTGGCTCGGCTCTCGCCCCGAGAAACCCAATTACTGCTCCTGCGCGAGATGGGCCTGAGCTATCAGGAGCTCGCTGCAGCGTGTGAGGTAGCCCCGGGCTCAGTCGGCACGCTGTTGCGACGGGCGGCGGCAGCATTCCGCCAGGCTTACGGTGAAGAGGAAGAAGGAGAAGGGAATTGATGGAACGAGACGAGATGCAGAAAGTACTCAAAAAGCTGAATGTGCTGGCACCAGGAGCAGAAGACGCGCCCCGGCCACCTGCCCAGGCGCTCGCCCACCTGCAAAGAAAGATTGCCCAAGGTGAACCAACCCGTTTTACTAAACTTAAGTGGAGGTTACCACAAATGTCTAGCCGCAAGTATGCATTTGCCACAGTGGCATTAGTCGTGATGCTGGCTGTTGTCTTCACGCTTCCCCCTGTGCGGGCGGCTGCCAGCGATTTTCTGGGCCTATTCCGCGTCCAGAAATTTGCGGCTGTCTCGGTCTCACCCGCACAATTGGCGTTACTGGAAGATCTAGCCGAATCAGGGCTATACCCCGGCGAGATTGAGATGATCCAGGAGCCGGGAGCGCCGCAGAGCGTTGGCGACCTTGCAGAAGCGGAAGCCCTTGCCGGCCAGCCCGTCAGGAGTGTGCCAGAATTAGGTGCGCCAGAACGAATTCAGGTAACAAGTGGAGGCAGCGGACGCCTGCTGGTAGACCTGGAAAGCGCCCGCGCTATTCTGCAGGCCGCCGGCGTAGATCCCCTGCTCCTTCCTGATTCATTGGATGGGGCAGAAGTAGACGTGACCATCTACCCTTCCATTGAACAGCACTGGACGGATGTTTCCCTGGTGCAAACGGAAAGCCCATTGGTCGATTATCCGGACGATGTGAATCCGGCCGTACTGGGTGAAGCGCTATTGCGCACCTTGGGAATGGAACCAACCCAAGCCCAGAGCCTGGCCCGAGAGATTGATTGGACCAGTACGATGCTGTTACCCATCCCCGAGAACCTGGCCACCTTCCGGGAAGTAGAGGTGGACGGCAACGGCGGTCTGGCCCTGAGTAGCGTTGACGGATATTCTAGCAGCCTGATGTGGCAGCAAAGGGGTATCGTCTACCTGCTGACCGGCGATATGGACATCGATGAATTGCTTGTCGTCGCCGAAGCAATCGATTAAGCTACCAGGTAGCATGATCGACCTTTCATAATGGCCAACAACGTGATGCACCTGCCCGGCGGCCTGGTGCATCACGTTTTCTGCAGGCAACAATGATAGCAGCAATTCAAACACACGACCTGCGCAAAGTGTTCGGCGCGAAAGTGGCAGTTGCCGATCTGACATTACAGGTTGAGCCTGGAGAGATTTTCGGATTTCTCGGTCCTAACGGCGCGGGCAAGACCACAGCGGTTAAGATGTTACTGGGGTTGACGGCGCCAACGGCCGGAGAGGCAACGCTGCTGGGCCGGCCTTTAGGCGATCGCGCAGCGCGAGCCCGTACCGGCTTCTTACCAGAGCATTTCCGGTTCCATGAATGGCTCACGGCGGTCGAATTTCTGGATCTCCACGGCCGGCTATATGGCATGAGCAAGGGGGAGCGCCGATCTGTCATCCCCGATCTGCTGCAACTGGTTGGGTTGGCGGATCGAGCTGGCACCAAACTTGCTGCCTTCTCCAAGGGAATGTTGCAGCGGATCGGCCTGGCTCAAGCCCTCCTGAATGATCCAGACCTGGTGTTCCTTGATGAACCAACCTCCGGCCTAGATCCATTAGGACGGCGGCTTGTCCGGACGATCATCAACGGATTGCGTGAGGAAGGAACGGCCGTTTTTCTCAACTCCCACTTGCTCAGCGAAATAGAGCTGACCTGCGATCGGGTAGCCTTCATCCGCGAGGGGCACGTCCTCCGGGTGGCACCTCTATCCGAACTCCAGCAGGAAGGCGTGCAGGTCCGGCTGCGCGTGGGGCAGCCAACGCCGTCATTGATTGAAGCCCTCGCCGAGTTTGGCAGCGGTGTTGTGCTGGAAGAGAGAAGTGGGCAAATCACCCTCAATATGGCTCAAGAAGCGGATCTTCCCCGGCTGGCCCGCTGGCTGGTGGAAGCCGGTCACAATATCTATGAGTTGAGCCCCCAGCGTCTCTCCCTGGAGGAGCGCTTTATCCAGATTGTGGGTGAGGAGTTAACGGAATAAAAATGGGCGCTATCGGCACGATCATGTTACTGACGATCCGCGAGACCCAGCGGCGCCGGATCTTGTGGGTGGCCCTGTTCATGGGAATTGCGTTTCTGGCTATCTATGGTCTTGGCTTCCACTATATCTTTGTCGAATTGGAAGCGGAGATGGCGCGTGGTCGGGGATCAGGTGACCGCTTCTTACCCGTAATCGCCAATTTCCTCCTGCTCACCGGCCTTTACGTGATTCACTTTCTGGTCATCGTGCTCGCTGCCTTGCTCTCGGCCGGGACGCTTTCGGGGGAGATTGAAAGCCACACAATGGAAACACTGCTTACGAAACCGCTTCAGCGCTGGCAGGTAGTGCTGGGCAAATGGCTCGGCTACGTTTCGCTGATTGCCATGTACCTGTTCCTCCTGGCCGGGGGAGTGATTCTAATCACCTATCTGCGCTCTGGTTTGTTGGTGCAGAACCTCGTCCAGGGCCTGAGCCTCATGCTTCTGGGGGCGCTGAGTATGCTCAGCCTGAGCATCCTGGGAGGCACTCGCCTGTCCACTCTGGCAAATGGAGCAGCCGCGTTCATGTTCTATAGCCTGGCTTTTGTCGGCGGCTGGGTAGAACAGATTGGTGCCTTGCTCCGCAATAATACGGCTGTCGATCTCGGCATCTTTTCCAGCCTGTTGATGCCGGCCGATGCCCTCTGGAAAAAGGCATCCGTCCAGTTCCAGCCGCAGATGCAATTTGATCTTGACATGGCCGGCCCTTTCGTCGTCATGTCGGAACCGAGCGAATTGATGACCGCTTACGCGGTGGGGTACATCCTCGTGCTCTTGCTGCTGGCCCTCTGGAGTTTCTCCCGGCGCGACCTCTGAGGCCGCGATTTCCCCATTCCCATTTCGGCAGAACGCAGATGCCGGGCGGCGGCATCCCGCTGTGTCGACACCATTTCCCGGGTGCCTGGATAGGGCCGGCCGGTTGACGAATTCACCAAACGACAGAATAATCTACGTCGACTGGCAGAAAAGGAAAAAGTGAACGCCATGAACGACCGCGAGAAAGAAGCACGATTACGCCAGGCGAGTGAGCGTCTCTACGCGGACAGCCGCCTGCGAGACGCACTTACCGACAAGCAGGCTGAGCAATTGCTGGCGTGGGGATTTGAGCAGGTGGAGCATGGCGTCGAGCACACTCAGACGCGCCCGGCAGCGGAAGGGACAGCCGTATTTGAAGGCCAGCTGGAGGCGGTTCACAAAGCCCTACGCCTCGTTAACCAGATCGTCGCACAGTTGCCAGAAGCGTCGGAGGGGCGGAGCCGAGAATACGTGACCCAATTGGTTGACGCACTGTGCGAGGTCGATGCACGTATTGTCCAGGTCAACGACATGTTGGTACTCGAAGAGCTTGTCGTTCAGCGTGAGGCGCTGTCACCGGTTGATATCTTCCAGCGGCTGTTGGAAATCATGCGGAAACAACCTGAAGAAGACAGTACTGGGGAAGAACCGGCGACCGGTGTCGAAAAAAACGTAACGGAAGAGGAACAGGGCCTGGCGGTTGCCAACGAAGCGGGGGCCGACTCTGCAGAGTTCCACCTCGAAGAGGAAGAGTAAATACGATGACCCTCTGGAAGCATGTCCGTTTCCCTGCGACGCACATCCCCCTTTGCTTGCTGCTTGCTTTGAGCCTCCTTCTGTTCTCTCTCACTGCCTGCGACGTCAATATTTCGCTCGAGGAACTGGAAAAGCTGCCGGTTGAAGCGTCCCCGATCCCTAACGTAACCCGCAGCGGGCAATGGTATGAGATCTATTTTACTGATCCTACCTGCCCACCCGAAGAAGAACGCTATGGTGGCGTCGACGAAATCATTGCTGAAGACTTGCTGCGGGCCCAACAACAGGTTGACGTGGCTGCCTTTGACCTGGATGCAGAGCCAATTGTCAATGCCCTGATTGATCTTGAGCAACAGGGGAAGGTATTAAGAGTGGTAACCGACGACGAGAATGAAGATCTGGAGAGTATCCGGCGCCTGCGGCGTCATGGTACCAGTGTGATCACCGATGATCGCTCCGGACTCATGCACAACAAGTTTATCGTCATCGATCAGCGGTACATCTGGACAGGTTCCCTGAATTACACGAGCAACGGCGCCTACTGTAACAATAACAATCTGGTCCGCCTTGATTCCCCAGAACTCGCGGAGAATTTCAACGCCGAGTTAGACGAGATGTATATTGAGCGGGCTTTCGGCCCAACCTCACCCGACCGTACACCCCGGAAAAGCGTGCGCATCAACGGCGTGCGCATTGACAACTATTTTGCCTCTGAGGAAACGATTGCGCCTATCGTCGCCGGCTTGGTGGAGGCAGCGGAGGAGGAGATTCTGTTCATGGCGTTTTCCTTCACGCATGAGGAGATAGGGGAAGCGATGCTGGCACAGGCTGCACAGGGAGTGGCAGTACGCGGCGTTTTTGAGACGGTTGGCTCGGAAACACCGTACAGCTACTATCCCCCCATGGCGGAGGCCGGATTGCCGACCCTTGTCGTCCGCCAGGATGGAAATCCGCAAATCATGCATCACAAAGTGATCATCATTGACCGGGATATCGTTCTGCTTGGCTCCTTCAACTTCACGACCAACGCCGACAGAAGGAATGACGAAAACATGCTGGTTGTCCACGATCCAGAATTCGCCGGCTATTTTGTCGAGGAATTTGAGTTGGTGTGGGATGAGGCCGGCCGTTGACAGAGTCGCAAACCACAGAACGGCAACCACCGGTGTGAGACTTGTCTGGGCGCACACCATAAGGCGAAAGTAAGTATCTCTGTTCGCTCCCAAATCGCTTGCTATAATCGATTCTTGTTCCGATCGGCAAGTAATTGGCCCTGATCAAGGAAAAGTATGCAGGCACCTACAGGCACTCGCAATCGAATTTCGCTGGCTGCTGCTGTCCCATTCCGGGAAGCAGCCCGCTGGTTTCTATTACCGCCCCTGACGGCAATCATATTCATCTTGATTGGGTTGGCGGCCCTGATCGTCACCTATCAAGGGCAACACTCTGATCGTATTTACACGGGCGTGCGGGTAGGGAATAACGACCTCAGTAAGATGACCCGCACCGAAGCATCCGCCCTCCTCGCAGACCAGATGCCGCAGGCTGAGGCGGAGACGATCCACCTGCGAGATCCGTCAACTGACCAGGAGTGGCACTACGCTCCGGCCGATCTTGGCATTGACTATGATGTCGAGAAGACGGTTGCTGCAGCTTACCAGGTGGGACGTGCCAATGGCCCCTTCAAGGCACTCTGGACCCAGTTTCGTAGCTGGTACTTTGGCCAACCGGTAGCACCCATGATGGTCCTGGACGAGGGAAAGCTGGAACAGCAGCTAAACCAGATTGCGGACGAGCTATACCGGCCGGCGCTCGATGCTACCCTCAATTTCGACGGCAACACCATGGCCTACACAGCGGGACAGGTGGGACGTCAGCTGGATGTGGCCGACACAAAGGCGCGCCTCCTGGCGCCGCTGACGGCGTTTCGCGAAGTGCAATTGGACCTCCTTGTTCATCAGGTTCGCCCTCGCATTCTAGACGATCCTGAGACGGCCGAACGGGCGCAGGCGATGCTCAGTAGCCCGATGACGCTTTATTTCCAGGAGCCGCTGGCAGAGTTGGATCTAGACCGGGTGGAAGTCTCCACCGGCCAACTGGCTCAATGGCTGCGGGTGGAAATGCTGGAAGGGGAAGAGGGCAACCATTACAACGTATTTTTGGATGAGCAGGCCGTGCGCCAGTGGCTAACCGAGATAGAGGCCCAGGTCTATAAGGCGCCGGAGAATGCTCGTTTCTACTTCGACGACAATACACGAGAACTGGTATTGGTCGAACCGCACGTCAACGGCCGGGCCCTGGACGTAGAAGCCACTCTAGCCCAATTCATGAAACAGGTTGGGACGGCCAATCGCTCAATGCCCTTCGTGCTAGAAGCGATCACGCCGACGGTTCACTCTGAGGCAAACGCGGCCGATCTGGGGATCACGGAGCTGATTACCCAAAGTACTACCTGGTTCTACGGCTCCACACCTGAACGAAAACACAATATCGCCCGCGCTGCCGCCCAGTTTTTTGGTATCGTCGTCGCTCCCGGCGAAGAGTTCTCCTTCAACAGGTATCTGGGCAACGTCACCGAGGAAGCGGGCTTTACCACCGGCCTGATCATTCTCGGCGGGCGAACGGTGGAAGGGGTTGGCGGTGGCGTCTGCCAGGTGAGTACGACCATGTACCAAACCGCTTTCTGGGCAGGCTTCCCCGTCACCAACCGGCTGGAACACGGCTATCGCGTCCACTATTATGACGATGGTGAAGGACCCGGCATGGATGCAACGGTCTTTGAGCCGCTGGTAGACCTCAAGTTTGTGAACAATACTGAGCACCACCTGCTCATCGAGAATTACTATAATGAAACCTACCAGTCCCTTACGTTTAAGTTTTACAGCACCCGGGTAGGACGCACTGTAGAGAAGGAAGGCCCCTATTATGAGAACGTGGTCCCGCCGAAGCCGGATGTGTGGGAGTATAACGAAGAGCTGGAACCGGGCGAGATCAAGAAGGCGGATTGGGCAGTAGAAGGGGCAGACGTGACTGTCTTTCGACGGGTCTACGACCACACCGGTGGACTCATGTACGGGAATGAAGAGTTCGTCAGCAATTACATTCCCTGGTCCAATATCTACCAGTATGGTCCCGGTGTTGATCCCAATGCCGTTTCGCGGCGGGATATCCCGGAAGAAGGCTCTACCTTCATCGAGGTGGACCTCTCAGAGCTGGATCTGGAAGAGGATAGTTCCGACTAGCTGGACGCTGCTTCACGAATCTCCACAATACCGGTAGCTCCGATGCTACCGGTTCTTCTATTTTCCCCACCTGCAGTAAGATTAATGCGAGATGAGAGGTGGCACCGCTCTCGGCTACACCCATTACTTTTCCCACTCTTGTTCGACTGTAAAGGTGAATTGCCTGAATTGCCGGCGAAGAGGGTGACAATTAAGCCGGCCTTCTTCGTTTTCCATCCGACTGAGGAGTGGGAGGCGCAGTCGGGGAGTGAAACCAGCCACGCTCTCCGGCAGTCACTGTCGGCATTTGCCCGAAAGATGATATGATTTGCTCCGATTGGCAACCAGCAGGATGAACAACGGAGATACAGAACGTTTTGCAGGATGAGTATAGTCTACTGTCCCGGGCACGGGCTCTGGACGAGGCAGCCCTGGCTCAGATTCACGATACTTACTACGGTCCAATTTTCCGTTACGTGATCTACCGGGTCAGCGAACGGACCGTGGCCGAGGATTTGACCAGTGAGGTTTTTCTGCGATTACTGAGCGCGCTCCGCGATCGAAGTGCGCCCCAGAAAACACTGAGGGGCTGGCTGTACGCGGTGGCTTCCCATGTGGTCAACGATTACCACCGGCAGCAATACAAGCAGGCACAGGTCAAGTTACAGGAATCCCTTCCCAGCCCTGCCACCGGACCGGCGGAACGCGTCGCCAGCACATTACGCTGGCAAGAAGTGCAGGCAGCCCTGCCGCAACTCACGGAAGCACAACGCGAGGTGCTTGGGCTTCGCTTTGGCCAGGAACTGTCGATTCGCGAAACTGCCCACTTATTAGGGAAAAGTGAAGGGGCAGTCAAACAGCTGCAGGCGCGGGCCGTTGCTGCCCTTTCCCGCCAGCTGAGGACAGAGGACGATGAAGAGCGCGTTTGAAGCCGATTTGATCGAAGCGCTGGCTGACCTCGAAGCGGGCCTGCCACTGGAGGAGATTCTCTCCCGCTATCCGCAGCAAGCCGAACAGTTGCGCCCAATTCTGCAGACAGGCGCGCAGCTCTCGACCTTGCCGGTAGCACACTCGCTTTCTGCTCAGGCAGCATCACGCGACGCGTTCCTCAGACAAGCAACGGCTCTACGCCACCAGGAGCACCGTGTCGTGGCGCCGCTATCCCTCTGGCGCCGGCTTGCTTTATCCCTGGCCTCCCTCGCCGTCGTCGTTATAATCCTGGGAGGGGTGGTGGCAGGCGCTGCCCAGGAGGCCCTTCCCGGGCAGGCGCTCTATCCGGTCAAGCGCACACTGGAAGAGGTGCGTCTTTCGCTGGCTTCTGACCCGGCCGGGCAGGAGGCCTTACAGGCACAATTCAGGGCAGAACGGCAGGAGGAGATCAACGCACTTCTCGCCGCCGGACTCGAAGGCACAGTGGAATGTGAGGGTGCGCTACAGGCCCTTGCCGCGGATAGCTGGATCATCGATGACCTGGAGGTAGCTATCGGGTCCACGACAACTATCAGTGGCACCCCACAGATTGGTTCAACGGTCCGGGGCACCTGCCAGGTCACCGGAGGTCAAGTTGTAGGCAAGATGCTACGCGTGGAGACGCAGCGGCATCCGGCTCCCTCCCCTTCGGCTACGCCCACAGCCACGGCGACACCCACTGCCTCGGCAACACCAACAAAGACCGCCCCCTCAGGACCCCTCGAAGGGAATACCACCATTCAGCCTGAAGAAATGGAAGAGGCGGAGCTCGAAGGAGGCGACGATGATGGTGGGCATGAAGAAGCTGACTCAGAGAATGAAAATGCGGGCAATGATGATGAACCAGAGAGCGGCGATGATGAGGCCGAGCGGGACGATGATGAGGTGGAGCCTGACGATGACGACGAGGAGCCTGACGATGACGACGAGGAGCCTGACGATAAGGTGGAGCAAGAGGAAGACAGCGAAAGCGAGAGCGAACCCGATGATGATCCTGACGATGACTGAGATCCGCTAAGGAAAGCTGGCTGTTGTGACATCAATTGTCACAAAAGGGCGGGATTAACCCCTTTTTTACGCCAAAATCCGGTTCGGAGGCATTGACACAACAGAACAGATGTACTATTATGATGAATAGAACGCATGTTCTACCCTCTTCCCCGCATTGGCGCTGGTGAGCCTGCACCCTCACCAGCGCCCCTCTTTCGGGAAGAGGAATGCCTGGGGAATTGGGAGTAACACGCCTATGCTGCGTATTTGCCTGCTCGAAACGCAGCACTCTTTGCAGAGGAGGAAACAGATGCACAATGAGAACCTTTTTCATGACAGCAGCCGTGTATCGAATAGTAGTCCTTTTCCCAGGCTCTCCGGCAACGGACAGACCCTGGCATCCGGATTGGGCGTTCCCCGCCAGACAATCATCGGGCTACTGCTGATTGTCGCTCTCGTGGCCTTCGAGTTGTTTAACTTCGATACAACCCGCTTCGCCCTGAGCAACCTGCTCGGGGATATCAATTTCCTTGGCTTACGCTGGGCCGCGATTCTGGCCATTGCCTTCTGCGCCATTGATTTCGCCGGGCTCGCATACCTCTTTACGCCCGAACGTGGCCTGGACGAGCCGAAGGAAGTATGGTACCTGATGGGTGCCTGGCTCCTGGGGGCGACAATGAACGCCCTTATGACCTGGTGGGCCGTAAGTCTGACCTTGCTTGAACACCAACTCGGTAATGAAGTGCTGAGCAAACAGCAACTGCTGCAGGTAGTTCCGCCGTTTGTCGCCGTCCTGGTCTGGCTGACGCGGATCCTGTTTATCGGAGCCTTCTCTGTTGCTGGCGAACACTTCTTCCAGAAATCAGGACGACCGGGACGGCCGGTAGACAGGCGGTCGTTAACGGCAAGCCGGCCGGGAGCATTGCCCGGTCCAGCCTTGCACCCATTGGCGAACTTACCCGAGCGTGGCCTGGAGCAACCACGCCATTCTCGGCGGCGCCCCCCCATTCCGCAGCCAACCCGGCCGGCTCCGACACTCAGGATGAGTGCGGGCGAACGGCGAAACCGTTAGCTTAAGAGAGCGACGCGTCAAAATAGCAGGGAGTTGAGAATTCGATAATTCTCACTCCCTGATTTGCTATTTGGGGTGGGATATGCTACATTTTATCATTGCGCACGAGTGTGTTTGCGTACTTCGTTTCTGGACTTATTCTCACTTATTTTCATTAACGTAGGCATCATCGTAGGCGTAGAATGGAGCCGGTGGCAACAGCGCTTTTCCTGGAATAGCCTGCTTAGCAAGCAACGGTATTTCTTGTTCCACACTAGGCAGGTTCTGTCCCGGATAGGCAGAACAACGAACAGGAACGAACGATCGCACCGGCTGTTAACCAGACGCAAGCACCATCCGAGTTGGCTGGCCAGACGCCAGCCATGATAGTCATTCCCGGCGAACGTGCGCGAACGCGCACGTTCGCTGTTTTTCAAGGATAACATGTTGTTGAGCATTGATTTTTTCTTCCGTGTTTTCGGTGCCATCCTTGGCGCTGTGCTGTTTGGGCTGACCGGCAGCTATCTGGCAGACATTCTAAACGCAACGGCAGAGACCTATGTGGTCATTTTGGGCCTGGTGGGGGCGCTCGCCGGGCTGATCCTGACTCCGTATTTGACCACCCGGCCCCTGCGGTACACGCGGCGCCGGTTGGTGAGCATGCCGCCAGAACAACTGGGAGCGATCATCCTGGGCATTTTCATGGGTCTGATCGCAGCAGCCCTCCTGTCTTTTCCTCTTTCTTTTCTCCCCGCTCCCTTCAAGCAAATTGCCCCGCTGGCTGCCGCCGTCGTCTTCTGCTATTTGAGTGTGGTTGTTCTCTCTCTGCGGCAGAACGATCTCCGTTCATTTTTCGGCTCGCTCCGGCCCGTATTTGGTGGCTCTGCCTCCGCCGCAGACGGAGTTAGCCAGGAAGACGCCGATAACATCTTGCTGGATACCAGCGTAATTATCGACGGCCGGATTACCGACATCAGCAAGACCGGCTTCATCCGTTCCACGCTGCTGGTCCCCAATTTCGTACTGACCGAGTTGCAGCATATCGCCGATAGTGCTGACACACTCCGGCGCAATAGGGGACGGCGCGGGTTGGAAGTCCTGGGAATCCTGCAACAAGACTTGCCGATTCCGATTAGGATCACGGATATGGACGTCAGCGACGTGCGCGACGTAGACAGCAAGTTGGTCGCCCTGGCGCGGGATTTGCGCTGCCCGATCATGACCAACGATTATAACCTGAATCGGGTGGCCGAGTTGCAGGGGGTTCCGGTTCTCAATATCAATGACCTGGCCAATGCTGTGAAAGCCGCTTACCTGCCCGGGGAGGAATTGTCGGTGAGTATCATCCAGGAAGGCAAGGAGTATGGGCAGGGTGTAGGATACCTCGAAGACGGCACGATGGTGGTAATTGAGGATGGCCAACAGCATATTGGTGATGAAATGGCCGTGACCGTGACCAAGGTGTTGCAGACAACAGCGGGCCGGATGATCTTCGCCCGCTTGTAGGAGTACGAAGATGGCTTCCGACATGCAGTGGCAGCAGCGCAGTGACCGGGCACTGGCCCGCGAACTTGGGCCGCTCCTCGAGGAAGAATATGGTTCGTTGCCGCCGAACGAGGCCTGGCTCGCACAACTGATCCACGTCATCCGCGGCGAAATGGAAACTGCGGCGGACGTGGTACCATTGGCGGCGTGGGCTTTTGGTGACGAGCCTTTGCGCACTGAAGAAACAGCTGCCGCCCTGGAAACGGACGCAGCACGCCATGTTCTCGTCCGGCTGGTCGCCGAACTGGCCCGCATCGTCTTGTTGGATGAGCCGACGGCCACCCACATCCTCCAGCATCTGCGAAATCACTTTGAAGAGGAACAAGGACTTACCGTCACTGAGGTTGAGGCGCCTATCAGGGCCGCCCTTACCGGCCGGCATGACGGCCCGCCGCTCCCCCCCGTAATGGCCCTCCTGGGCCGGGAACGATGTATGCGCCGCATTGCGGCCGCGCTTCGTTAACCTCTGCTGCCGGGCACCCGGTAGCATCCTTTCCCATAAAGGCATAGAATTTAAGCAAGTGGATCTGGTGCCGGCTCTCCTGCCCGGATGCCGGATACGAACACCATGGAGAAGAGGAAAATATGACGCTGAAAATCTACAATGTCCTCACCCGAGAGAAGGAAGAGTTTGTTCCCCTGGAGGAGGGACGTGTAAACATGTACGTGTGCGGGCCGACGGTCTACGATTACCCGCACATCGGCCATGCCAAGACCTACGTCAACTTCGACGTGGTAGTGCGCTATCTGCGCTTCCTGGGCTATGATGTCCTCTACGTGCAAAACATCACCGATGTTGGCCATCTCCTGGACAGTGGTGAGGATCGAATTCTGCGTAAAGCACGCCAAAGCTCCAGCACACCAATGCAGATTGTCGAGAAGTACACGCGCCTTTATTTCGACAACATGGACGCGCTGAACGTCCTCCGGCCTGATATCAGTCCCCGGGCCAGCGGTCACGTGCCGGAACAGATCGAGATGGTAAAAACGCTTCTGGAAAAGGGGTATGCCTACGAGGTAAACGGCTCCGTATACTTCGATGTCTCCTCCTTCCCGGAATACGGAAAACTGAGCGGACGGATAATCGAGGAACAGGAACAAGGGGCCAGAGTTGACGTCGTGGAAGAGAAGCGACACCAGGCCGATTTCGCTCTGTGGAAACGTGCGGAACCGGAGCACATCATGCGCTGGAACAGCCCCTGGAGCGAGGGTTTCCCCGGCTGGCACGTGGAATGCTCGGCCATGGCCAACAAATACCTGGGGGTCACGTTCGACATCCACGGCGGCGGCCTGGATAATATCTTCCCCCACAATGAGTGTGAAATCGCCCAGAGTGAAGCCGCCCACGGCGAACCCTTTGCCCGCTTCTGGATGCTGACCGGTTCGCTAACCCTGAACGGCGTGAAGATGAGCAAAAGCCTGGGTAACACCCTGACCATCAACCAGGCCCTGGAGCGCTGGCGTCCGGAGGCAATCCGGGCCTTTGTCCTCTCAAGCCACTACAGCAGCCCGATTGATTTTTCCGAGGAAGCAGTGAACGCGGCGGACAAAGGGTGGCAACGGCTGTGGAGTGCAGTGCAACTGACCCGCACCCAGTTACGCGATGCCGAGGCCGGTGAAGCGGATGACGATGTACTCGCCATGCTGGAAGAACATCGTCGGCGGTTTGTCGAAAAGATGGCTGACGATTTCAATGCTCCGGCCGCTCTCGGCATCTTGCAGGAGCTGACCCGCGACGTCAATACATGGCTGAACGAAGGGCCACCCCACACCCGAGAGACCCTGGCGGCGATTGAGGCCGCCTATCGCGAGTTGGGAGGAGATGTGTTAGGCATCATCCCGGATGTCGAAGAGCAGGCGGGCAGCGCTGAGCGTGAAGCAGGCCTGATCCGGCTCCTGATAGAATTGCGGGCACAGGCCCGATCAGAGAAAGACTGGGCGACCAGCGACCAGATCCGGGATCAACTCCGGGCGTTAGGCGTGGCCCTGGAAGACCGGACGGACGGAACCGTCTGGAAGATAGTCGACTAAGGCGCTCTGAGCGCGGAGATCCGTCCCTACGTCGACGATAATCTCCAATCTCTAATCGCCAATCTCTTTGTTATGGAAAAACTATACCGTCGAAACACCGTCCTCGAGGCCCTGCGTGGAAGCCGGCGGCGGTTACATCGTCTCTGGTTACAGCAGGACCTACACGAGCGAGACAGTGGACCGTTAAGGGCAGCTGCCGAAGCACGGGGGGTTCCTGTGCAGTATGCACCGAAGCAAAAGCTGAACAACCTGGCCCAGGATAGCAGCCACCAGGGAACCGTTCTGGAAGTTGGCCCCTATCTTTACAGCGACATCTACGAAATCCTCGAAGTGGCAGAAACACGAGGGGAACACCCCTTCTTGCTGTTGCTGGATCTACTACACGGACCGCAGAATATTGGCGCGCTGCTGCGCACAGCCGAAATCTGTGGCGTGCATGGGGTGATTATCCAGGACCGGCGGGCGCCAGAGATTACACCGACGACCGTTATTTACTCGGCCGGTGCTGCGGAGCACCTGTATGTGGCCCAGGTTACGAACCTGGTGGATACGATGAACCAGCTCAAAGAGGCCGATGTGTGGCTGGTCGGCATGGATCTGAGCGACGAAGCGCAGCCACTGGATCGGGTGGATCTGGAAATGTCCCTGGGAATCGTGGTGGGGCATGAAGGGGAGGGAATGCGTCGCCTGGTGCGAGAAACATGTGATATCCTGTTGCAACTGCCGATGCGTGGCCATGTCGAGTCGTTTAACGCAGCCATTGCCGGCTCCATCCTCCTTTTTGAGGCCTGGGAGGCGCGTGGATTTGAAGGCGCCAGCCATAATCGATAGCCTTCTTGCCAGAAATGAAGACCCCTCAATTCCAAATGCGCCAATGTGTCCGGGAGACGTGCCACTTTCGTTTTCCCGTACCGGCCGGTAGTGGCGAGGGGGAAACATGTCCGCGCTGCGGCGCGGTGACCGCATTCGCCACCAGGCCCGCAGGCGGCTGGGAACCCTCTCCCGAAAGCGCATCCGCGGGCGTGCATGTCGAAGCGCTCCTGGACAACATCCGTAGTATTTTCAACGTGGGCGCCATCTTTCGTACCGCCGACGGCGCCGGTCTGCGTCGCCTGCACCTGGCAGGCATCACGGCTACACCAGAACATCCGAAGGTGGCCAAGACCGCACTGGGCGCAGAATCGACCATCCCCTGGCACTATTACAGCAATGGTCTGGCAGCCGCGCAGTTGGTAAAGGAGCAAGGCTATCAACTCTGGGCATTGGAGAGCACGCCTGCTTCCATCTCTCTCTTCCAGGCCCGGCCGGTAGATAACATTCCCGTGCTGTTTATTGTCGGGAACGAAAAAGCGGGTGTGGATCCGGCGATCCTGGCCCTCTGTGACCGCATTCTGCACATTCCCATGGTGGGCCACAAATCCTCCCTCAACGTCGCGATCGCCTTTGGCGTTGCCGCTTACCATCTTCGTTATGGACGTGGCCAATTGGAGGAATAATGAGCGCAGGCATCCGGCCGATCGCTCTGCCGCTGAATCCGCCGGCACCATTGCCGCTACTGAGATCGGCGCCACGAACTCACCAACACAAGGCCGAGTAAAACCAAGATCAGCGCGGTCAGAAACAAAGAGTAAGCAGGGAGCACTGCCCGCGCCGGCGTTTACTCTTCAAAGCGCCAGAGCGAGACGGTGAGCACCTGGTAAGTCTGGGGAAGCATGTCGATCGGCTGGATCTCCGCCAGGCGATATCCTTCCTGGCGCAACTGGCGTCCATCCCGCGCCAGGGTAGCCACGTCGGAGCTAACGTAAATCACGCGGTCCAGACCAGCACCGCCGAGCATGGCCACCACGTCTCGGGAGAGCCCTTCCGGCGGCGGATCTACCACCATCACGTCCGGTCGTGTGGTGAACTCCGGCAAAACCTCTTCCAGCGCACCTTGATAGAGGGTGACATTGTCCAGGTCATCCAGGTTTACGGCTGCATCCTCCACGGCATCTGGTGCCGCTTCGATGCCCAGCACCGAGGCAGCCCGGCCGGCCAGAAAGGCGCTCAAGGTTCCCACACCACAGTAGCCGTCCAAAACCGTCTCACCGCCCTGCAAGGATGCGTACTGCAGCACAGTCTCTACCAGTTTGCCCGTCGCAGGCGGGCTAGGATAAAAAAAGCTGCCGGCCGAGACACGGAAATCACGCGTCTCTCCGTATGGGCCCTCCACCTGCTGCACCAGAAAGTTATCTCCCACCAGGTTGGCAGCAGTGCCATCGGGGAGGACGACGGCGACGGAGATAGGGAAATCGGTGGCCAGTTCCGGGGGCTCTAATCCTTCCACTTCCAGGGCCATCAGCAGGGCCTGGTCATCCCCAACGCGCAAAGTCAGCCGGCGCAATTCGGGGAATGTCAGATCTGTGTCCTGGAAGAGCTCCAGCAGTTGAGGGCGGATGAGGTGGCAGATCTCAATCGGCATGACCTGCTCAAGGAAAGGAGACCAGAAGCCTAATTCGCCCTCAGGGGTGCGGCTGAAACTGACATCGATGCTGTAGGCCCAGGGCTCGGGATTGGGCAGGGTCTCGCGCACCGTTACGGCCTCCATACCACCAATGCGCGCCAATTGATCGCGCACAATCTCGCGTTTATAGCGAAGCTGAGCTTCGTACGAGATGTGCTGCCACTGGCAGGCGCCGCAGACGCCAAAGTGGGGGCAACGCGGCTCTGCCCGCTCCGGTGCTGCCTCCAGCAATTCCAGAAGGCGTCCATGGGCGAAGCGCTCCTTATCCTCTGTAATCTCCACCCGTACCTTTTCGCCCGGTATGGTATAGGGCACGAAGATCACGCGACCATCTTCATCACGGCCCAGGGCATCGCCGCCGTTGGCCATGTCGGTTAGTTTCAGGGTCAGGGTTTCGGGCATAGTTGACACCGTTCAGGAGATTAGAGATTACAGATTGGAGTTCAGCCAATGCGGCCTGTGGCCACCAGCATGGTAAAGGAAGCAATAAACCAATGGATCAGGAAGGGATAGAGGAAAGACTGGGATTGCCAGGCGACGTATCCAAAAGCCGCACCACCAAAGATAGTGCTGAACGTTTCGATTTCCGGCTTACCCAGATGCATGAAGGCGAAAGGGACTGCCTGGAGCCAGATAGCGGGGCCGGGACCGAAAGCGCGGGCAAAAGCGAAAAGAAGAACCCCTCGCCAGATAAACTCCCAGCCAAAAAGGTCGACGCCGGTCAGGTAGATCAGGCGCCCCACCCCGGCCGGAGCCCGCTCTTCATAGAAAGCCTGCATTCCCGGCGTGCGGGCGATAATCCACAAAACCAGCATCATTATGGCGCAGGCAATCACCGTCCATTTGAGGCCAGTGCGCCACTCGCCCAGGCGAAACCCGTATATGGCCGGCGATTCTCTGAAAAGAAAGAGAATCACCAGCATGGGAAGGACGAAGTACAGCAGGAGACGGTCGTACGCCTTTGTCCCAGTCAGGCGGTAACCATAATAGTCCACCATAGGCACAACGGTGCCCATGATAATCAGGAAAACCAGGCGCCGGTCAAACTCTATGCCACCGATGGTCATCGGTTCTCTCATGGAGCCGGAGCAATACCAACCAGCAACGTGAGACGGGACTCACCCTGATTCGTTACCCCGTGCGTTAACCCGGCCGGGGCCCAGATTACCTGGCCCTCCGTGCCTGTGACCTGCTCCTCTCCCAGCCAGAAACGGCCGGTTCCGGAAACGACGTAGTAAAATTTGTCCTGATCGTCGTGCGCGTGCGGGACCTGAGTCTGGCCCGGCTCGAGACAATTCACGCCCAGCAGAAGGGCATCGCTACGGAAGAGCGTATCCTTGTAAAACTTGTCGGGACGCTCCCCAACATGTTCAGAAAGTTGCTTAACAAGTGCCATTTTGTGCCTCTTCTCTCGCCTTTCACTGTACGCTACGGTTGGGCGCATTATAACAAAAAAGGCCCGGCCTGACCGGCCGAGCCTCACGGTTTTCTGCGATGATTCGACTTACTGGGCCATTTCACCCATGGTGACCATGTCGGCCAGAACTCGCTCCATCGTCATCGTATGGGTACACACGTTACGGGTGCTAAAAAAGTCGCAATCACAATTCCAACGGCCGTGGTCGTAAGTGACGAAGTGTTCGTGATTGTCGCCTTCTATTCGAACCCGCATCGAATCGAATCGAATCCGATCAGCTCGCTCTTCTGCGTAAATCTTGGCCTTCTCAATCTTTCCAATCATCCCGTAATCCATACTTTTCGCTCCTCTTGCAAAAATGGATTTATAAAAAAAACGCACGCAAATGCGTGCGTCAGAAAGTCTATTCGATTGTGGCCGCCACAATTGATATTTTTGCACCAATGGTTCCGTCCATGTCTTTAGTATAACTATTAAAATAGCCGTGTCAATGGCTGTGCGAATGATCACAAAGGTAATTCACACAGCCCCAGTCCTTCCTCAACGGTGCGACGAAGCACGCGATTCTCCGTATAATAGATAGTGTCTGTCACAGATGCGTCTGTTCATTTCATTCATCATTAGACGAAGGAAGGTACAAGATGAAAGCTCATATGGTTGATTATGAGGTATTTGGCGACGATCTCCAGTTCGTCGAAGTGGAACTGGACCCTCAGGAAACGGTTATCGCCGAAGCCGGTGCGATGATGTATATGGATCATGGCATTACCTTTGAAACGAAGATGGGGGATGGCTCCAATCCTAGCGAAGGATTTCTGAACAAGCTGGGCGGGGTCGCCAAGCGGGCACTGACCGGCGAGTCGCTTTTCATGACTCACTTTACCAACAGCGACCAGGGCAAGAAACAGGTAGCGTTTGGGGCACCCTATCCCGGCAAGATCATCGCGATTGACCTGGACCAGGCGAACGGCGAATTGATCTGCCAGAAGGATTCCTTCCTGGCAGCTGCCTTGGGCACCGAAATAAGCATCGCCTTCAACAAGCGGCTGGGGAGTGGCTTTTTCGGCGGCGAAGGCTTTATCCTGCAGCGGATGCGGGGCGACGGGATGGTCTTCATCCACGCCGGGGGCACGATTATCGAGAAACGGTTGCAGGGAGGCAAATTGCTGGTGGATACTGGCTGTATTGTCGCCTTCGAGAATACCATCTCCTACGACATCGAACGGGCCGGCAATCTGAAATCTATGTTCTTTGGCGGTGAAGGGTTGTTCCTCGCCACCTTACAGGGAACCGGCCGGGTCTGGTTGCAATCGCTACCCTTCTCCCGCCTGGCGGATCGGATTCTGGCGTATGCACCTTCGACTGGTGGCAAGACACAGGGCGAGGGAAGTGTTGTCCGCGGACTCAGTAACCTTCTTGAGCAGTAGAAGTACGAGTGTAACCGTTTCCGGGCACGGCGTGCGTGCCCGGAAACATGTCAATTTACGAAGTAACTGATACAGGCTTCGTCGAGCAACTGGGGAGAAAGGTGGGGTTCAATTCCCTCGTACTCACAGATGGAGACAGTGGCCTTCAGCAGGTCGCGGGGATGGACCGCCTGCATCACCCGGGATTGGCCCCGGTACCATTTCTGCAGGAGGTGCACGAAGGTCTTCTGGTCGAAGGGCAGACCGTACGCTTTGCACATCATCTGGAAGATCTCATAGTAGAGTTTCTCGCTGGGCCCGGTTACCTCCACCTTCATTTGAATGCGGCGTAGGAAAGCATCGTCCACCAGATCCGCCGGATCCAGGTTTGTAGAGAAGACAATCAATTGCTGGAACGGCACTTCAACTGTCTGTCCTGACTTCAAGCGCAAGAAGTCAATACCACTTTCCAGAGGGACGATCCAACGATTGAGCAGATCCTGAGGGCTCATCTGCTGCCGGCCAAAATCGTCAATGAGGAGCATGCCGCCGTTTGCTTTTAGCTGGAGCGGCGCTTCATAGAACTTGGCGGTTGGTTCGTAGCGTAAATCTAGCGATTCCATCTTTAACTCGCCCCCAACCATAACGCCCGGCCGTTTAAACAGCCCCCACCGCTTGTCGATCTTAGGCCCATCGCCGCCAAAGGTTGCTGTGCTGCCGTTACCATTGACGATGGCATTCTCCACCGGGATATGGACCAGGGGATCGTGAATCTTGATAATCTGGCCCCCGGCCGTGATCGCATATGGCAACCAGATAGGAACGCTGCCGGCCACCAAGCGAGCAATGGCCTCTGCTATTGTGGTTTTGCCATTACCCGGCGGGCCATAGAGGAAGAGGGACGAACCGGCGTTAACGGCCGGCCCGATCCGGCGATGGAAGCCATCAGGTAAGATCAGGTGCTTCAGTGCCCGCTCCACATCATGGGGAACGACCTGGCGATTCGTGCCCGTCTGGAGCCGGATTGCCTTACGATAGCTTTCGAGGGAGACTGGCGCCGGTCCCAGATACTGGTTGCGCTCCATCGCCTCGCGCGCCCTCTTCGTCCCCTCCTCTGTCAGACGATAGGTGTAGCTAAACCGGCCCAGCGAGCCGGTATTGCTGATCTCCACCATGTGCTCTTGCTTCATTCGCGCAAGTATTTTGTCGAGCACCTGCGCGTGGATCCGGAGCACCTCGTTAAACCGGCCGATACTCACCTCGCCTTCGCTGAAAAGCTGCCGGTATATCAACTCAATGACGATGTTGGATGGGATCCCCAACTCATCCAACTCGCGCGCTGGAGAGAGCAAGGCGATGAGCTCAGGGTCAAAATCGGAGTCAAAGTCAAATCGAACCATTCTTCACTTCCACTAGGTTTGTTTGTACAACCTAAACTATAGCGAAGAATGAAAAGCTCCCCAATAGGAAAAAGGGAATACTCGCTTACCCGTCAGCGCCGTCTCCGTTGGCCGGGGAGGGGCCAGTATCGCTCTCGGTGCCGGTCGCTTCCTCTCCGGCCTCATCGCCATTATTGTTTCGCGTGAAGTGACCCTCGCGCAATACTGCCACCGAGGCCACTGCATCGTCGTCGCGCAAATCCATCACCGTCACCCCACGAGAGTAACGGCCCTGGCGAGAAACATTGTTGACCGGCGTGCGCAAAATGATGCCATGCGCCGAGATACAGGTCACTTCATCATTTTCATTGACGACACGGGCCCCTACGATCTCCCCGGTCAGTTCGCTCAGGGTCATTGCCCTTACTCCCTTGCCATAGCGGCTCTGGCAGCGGAATTCACTCAAAGGCGTTCGCTTACCATAGCCCTTCCCGGTGATCAACAACAGGTCTTTATCGGGCACGACCACATCCACACCGGTGATGTGATCTCCAGTAGCCAGGCGCATGGCATTCACCCCGGCTGCCGTACGGCCCATCGGGCGCACATCGTTCTCGTTGAAGCGAATAGCCCGTCCCCGCTCGCTCACCAGGATCAGGTCCTCCCCACCCCGGGTTAATTTGACCCACCCCAGCTCGTCGTCCTCATCGAGGTTAAGGGCAATCAGGCCCGAGGGACGTACGCTGCGGAAAGCGCCGACCTCAACCCGTTTAATGCGCCCATTGCGGGTGACCATCGTCAGATACTTCGCCTCGTCGAAGCTGGGTACTGCCAGGGCGGCCGTGATCTTCTCATCAGGCATCAGGGGCAAAACATTCATCAACGAGCTACCCTTGGCTGTGCGATCGTACTCCGGAATCTGGTAGGCCCTCTCCGAATAGACCTTCCCCCGATCCGAGAAGAAGAGAATGTGGCTCAAGGTACCTGCCGCAAAAAGGTGCTCTAACTCATCCTCATCGCGCGTGCTCATACCAATCAAACCCTTGCCGCCGCGCTGCTGCTTGCGGTATGCCTCCACCGGGGTGCGCTTGATGTAACCGCGCCGGGTGATGGCGATCAGCACATCCTCTTCCTGGATCAGATCTTCCATATCGAGGTCGGGATCAAGTTCGGGCGCAATCCGTGTGCGCCGTTCATCACCGTACTTCTCTTTCAGATAGGCTAGATCTTCCTTGATCAAATCGAAGATCTTTTGCTTGTCTGCCAGAATCCCTCGCAGATATTCGACCTGCTCGGTGATCTCCTGATACTCATTCTGAATCTTCTGACGCTCAAGGGCGGCAAGACGGCGCAACTGCATGTCAAGAATGGCGTTGGCCTGGTCTTCAGTCAGGCCGAAACGGGCGATTAACTGGCTACGCGCCTCGTCTACATCGTCGGCGTTGCGGATCGTCTCAATGACGTCGTCAAGATGGTCGAGGGCAATAAGCAAGCCTTCCAGAATATGTTGCCGCTGGCGAGCCTTTTCCAGCTCGTAACGCGTGCGCCGGGTAATGACCTCTACCCGGTGGTCAATGTAGACCTGCAAGGCCCGTTTGAGCGAAAGTAGGCGCGGCTCCCGGTCAATCAATGCCAGAGTCTGGACACCAAAAGTCGTCTGGAGCTGGGTGTGCTTGTAGAGCTTGTTGAGCACCTTCATCGGCTGGCACCCGCGCTTCAGCTCGACGATAATCGAAATACCATTACGGTCTGATTCGTCACGCAGGTCGGCAATGTTGTCCAGGACGCCTTTGTTCACCAGCTCGGCAATGCGCTCAATCAGGCTGGCTTTGTTGACCTGGAAAGGAATCTCGGTGATGTTGATCCGTTGGCGCATTCCCCGGCCGGGTGCTTCTTCCACCTCGGCCACACCCCGTACAATTACTTTGCCCTTGCCGGTAGCATAAGCGCTCTTGATCCCCTCAATGCCGACGGCAATCCCCCCGGTGGGGAAATCCGGCCCCTGGACGAATTGCATCAGGTCTTCGAGGGTGACGGCATCGGGATCATCCTGGCGGTCCAGCAGATAGAAAATGGCATCACACAACTCGGAGAGGTTGTGAGGTGGAATATTGGTGGCCATGCCCACCGCAATACCGGAAGAGCCATTCAGGAGTAAATTAGGGAGACGAGCCGGCAGTAACTCGGGCTCTTCCAGACTGTCGTCAAAATTGGCACGAAAGTCAACGGTATCCTTATCCAGGTCTTCCAGGAGTTCCAGCGAAATCCGGGCGAGACGGGCCTCAGTGTAACGCATGGCCGCCGGGCTGTCACCGTCGATAGAGCCGAAGTTGCCCTGACCGTCCACCAGAGGATAGCGCAGGGAGAATTCCTGGGCCATCCGCACCATGGCATCGTACACGGCCGAATCGCCATGGGGATGGTACTTACCCAGCACCTCGCCGACGATGCGCGCGCTCTTCCGGTGGGGGGTATTGGGGCGGATGCCCATATCGTACATGGCATAGAGAATGCGCCGGTGTACAGGCTTGAGACCATCGCGCGCGTCAGGCAGGGCACGCGACACAATGACGCTCATGGCATAGTCGAGATACGATTCCCGCATCTCCTTATTAATATCAACCTTGTTTACCGTTCCGATGTCCAAAGCAACCTCCGCAAAATGCGGCTATCTCCTAAAAGAAAAAGGCCACTGCAAAGTAGGTGAACGCACCGCAAGCGAACTACCCCTTTGTAGTGGGTTTACACCCACTCGATTATACCGGATTCTGGTTGATTAAACGAATTGTCTTAACGGTAGAGAAGAGGAAAACGGGAAGGCGATCAAGGTGATCAAGATGATCAACTTTTACACTTTTTCGGGTGACCACTCCGACCCAGGAGAGCGATTAATGGGCAAGGCAGTGGACGGCTATAAGTCCAACTCAGAACCGGTCGCCCGCTGCGGGTGGAGGACGGTCTCTCCAGCGCTGAAGGTCGCTTCGTCATCATCCAGCATCCGTGTCTTGACGTAGCCCAGGGCGACCGGCCCGGCCGGGCCGGTGGCGGCGGAAGTGACGGTACCGGCCATGCGCCCGTCAGCCACGATCTCCGTTCCGGCAGCAACGGGCCCTTCCGGGTGGAGCCAGGCCAGTTGTTTAGCCAGCCGCCCCCGGCTTTCCATGCGGGCAATGACCTCTTGGCCAGTGTAACATCCTTTTGTGAAGGAGACGTCCGCCCAAAGATTCGCTTCCAGGGGAATATACTCCTGGGTGATTTCCTGGCCAAAGCGAGGCAGACCGCTCTCGATTCTTAAATAGTCGAAGGCCTCGGGGCCGGCCCGGACAATACCGGCCTCCGCCAGCGCCTGCCCAATCGCTTCTTTGTCGGCCACGTCCCCCATAACGAAGTAACCGCCGCCGGCAACGGGATCGGTCCGGTGCAGGTAAACGGTCACCCCACCCACCGTATGTTGGCGCCAATGATGCAGGGGGATCTCCACAGCATCGCCGAAAAGCGAGCGCAGTGATTCTCTGGCAGTTGCGCCATAAACACCAAACACGGCCGTTTCTGCACTCAAATCCTCGAGATGGAAGTCGTCGTTGAAGAAGACAAAGCGCAGCAAATAGCGGGCGATGGCACCGGCATTCTCTTCGCCGGTGAGCGCATAGACGGCATCGCTGCTGGCGTAGAGGAGAAGACGATCGATCATGCGGCCGATGTCGGTGGTCAGAATGGTGGCAGCCCCCTCTCCAGATGCCAGGTCATTCACTCCCTGGGTTGACATACGATGGATCAGAGCCAGTCGCGTCTCCCCGGTAAACTTGAGTAAGCCGAGGTCGCTGCGATCGACAACGATGGCCCCGGTCTGGGCAGCCTCATAGCCACGCTCCAGCGGAACCGGCTCAACCACGGTCACCATTCTCCTGGACTTCGATGTCGGTCAGAGCAATGGATGCATCTGCTTCCGCCTCAACCCAGCGCGTTGAGTACGCTTCCAGAGCCGGGATGTGTTCTGCTTCATGCTCAAAGGTCACTTCGGCAATCAGTTTCCAGAGTGGCCCTTCCAACCACGGATAGCGTTCTGAATCTTCCAACGCCTGATCGCTAAACTCCTCGAGCCATTCCTCCAACTGAACGCGCACGCCCTGCAAATCATCAAAGATGCGATCGAGATCGCGTCCTTTCATTTCCTGAAAACGGGCCTCGTTGTAAGCCTGGCGATCGTCCAGGGCGTTTAGAAGCTGGCCCGGTTTCTTGCCCTGGTCAATACGGAGCAAGGCGGTAACCAGTTCTGCCTCCCAGTTCACCAGGTGAGCCAGTACGTCGGCAACCGACCAGTTGCCAATGACGCCCTGCCGGAGGAGCGCCTCATCCGGCAGGGGAGCAATCGCCTCCAGCAGGCGAATGCGCACATCCTCCAACTGCTCTTGAATAGTCATCGCATCCATAGGCCACCGTTCCTGTCGACAATCAGCCTGTGCCCATCGCACGCACGGCCAGCATCAAACCAATACCAATGCCCAGAAAAATGAGACCGGAAACAACCACCCAGATGGTGCCCCACGGAATGGGGGTATCAGCCCGCTCAGCCGAGATCAGCGGGTCGCCCCCTTTGAATCGGAAGTAGGCAATCAGGCCCAACAGGGTAATTAAGGCAAGGCCCCCCACCACTGGCAGCGCCGGATTAACAAGGGCACCGCCAGACAATTGAATTTCTCCCTCTGGATAGAAGGTGTCGGTGAGGGCAAAACCAATGAAGATAACGAACATAAGAATGATGGCTGACGTGCTGACCACCGACCAACTGGGCCGCTCGTGGTCAGGAATGGGACCCGAGGGCTGGTTATTCTCCAATGCCTTAATCTCTTCCTGCTGTCGTTTCTCCAGATCGGCCCGCTTCGCCTGAAACGCGTCATCTTCTTTAAGGGCCACCGTCTGCCTGTCCAGACCTACATAGATCAGAGCCAGGGGAAGAGCCATGACGAAGAGAGCGGCAACCATAACCACCGCCAGGATACCGGTTAAGAGCAAGGGGTGGACTTCCATACCGTCCAATTCGCCGATCAGCGGCGCCTCTACCAGCACTTCGCCAAGCAAGTAATCTTCCAGCTGAATGGTGACCATTTCACCACTCTCGACTTCCAGGCCATCGACGGCGGGCGTGGCATTGACCCCTTCGAAATTAAGATCAAGTTGCTCCTGGATCGAGGGCCAGGCAACAGTGGCCAGGGCGCTAAATAGAAGCAGTCCAATGATAAAGGCCCACGTCTTCCACGTTTCAAAACTCTTCAATGGGTTGTCCTCCTGCTGAAATCAGGGCAAGTATCGCTCAACGAATTTTAACACATGCCCTTAACAGCGACAATTCTCTGCTATACTATAATGGGTAGGGGAAAGAGGATGGTTTCCCCTGACATATATGTGACATATGTCACTACCGTTTCGTGTCGCTTGCCACTAATCTACTATGTGGTAAGCAGATACACTACAGAAGGTTTGCTATGGTTGCATGGGACGGATGACAGCCACTCCGCAAACGGTTAGAATACCGCTATTTTGCGGTCTTCCGGTGGCCGTTGTCCTCATTTCTGACCGTTCCAGTCGCCTGGCAGAGACCCAATACCGTGATCCTTATCTTCCGTCTCTGCCGGAAAAGCCTGTGCAATTCTCTGAGGAGGAGATTACATGAAGAAAACGTCGTTGCTTATTCTGCTCATCCTGGTCCTGATTCTGGCTGCCTGTGGCGAAGAAGCGGTTGTCGAAGGGCCACCAGGACCCCAGGGTGCGCAAGGGCCTCCTGGACCGGCCGGACCGGCCGGCGACCCCGGTCCTCCTGGTGCTCCCGGACAGCCGGGCGTCAGCTTTGAGCCTCCCCAATTTATCGGCAGCGAAGCTTGTGCCCAGTGCCACGAAGAGACCTTCCAGGTATACGCCAACAGTGGCCACGCCTGGGCGTTCACCGAAGTAACCGGCGAGGAACCGGAGTATCCTTTCTCCTCTGTGTCCTTGCCTGAAGGATATAGCTGGGAAGATATCAGCTACGTCGTAGGCGGTTATAACTGGAAAGCGCACTTTCTGGACGACGATGGATATCTGATCACGGGTGAAGCTGCCCAGTACAACGTGGATCAACCCGATCTGGATCTGGGCGACGACTTTGTACCCTTCCGGGCGGAAGAGAATAACGCACCCTTCACCGAGGGTGCCCTGTTCACCACCGGCTTCCGCGGTCGTGGTAACCAGGATGATTTGGCCGGTATCGAAGGCACCTGGGAACTGGCAGGGATCCAATGTGAAGAATGTCATGGTCCCGGTAGCCTCCACGCCAACAATCCCCTCGCTTTCCGCCCGATCATTGACCGGGATGGCGGCGCCTGCGCGAGTTGCCATGTGGAGCAGGAGATAGGAGAGACGATCGTCGGCGAACATGGCTTCATCGATCAGACCGACGATTTCGCCACCCTCCTGCCAAGCCTGCACACCGAAATGCTCGATTGTGTCACATGCCACGACCCTCACGCGGGCGTCACCCAGGTACAAGAAGGAGAAGTTGAACCGAGTGGTGTAGTCGGCTGCGAAACGTGCCACGCCAGTAAAGTAGGCCAGCATAAGGTAGAAATCCACGCGCAGATCAACGCTGTTGATTGTGTACGATGCCACATGCCAATGGCCGTCCAGGTTGCCACAGGTGATCCTGGCCAGTTTATGGCCGATTTCCGCACCCATCTGATGACCATTAACCCGGACCAGATGGGAATGCTCGCCGAAGACGGTAGCGGCTATCCTGAGATCGGCCTCAATTACGCCTGTGGCCAATGTCACAATCCGGATGGCCTGGCTACAGAAAAGACAGCCGAGGAATTGCAGGCAGCCGCTCAAGATTATCACCAACCGGTAATCGAGGAAGCACCCGAAGAGGAACCTGCCGAACCCGCCGAGGAGACTGACGGGTCCTGAGCGACGCGTAAAACATAGCGGATTGAAGAGGGCAGGCTCCGTCCCGGACGAGAGCCTGCACCTGTATCCAGACAACTAGAAGGAGATAACCTTTGCTCTCTCCAACTCAGAATCGTCATCGCATTCTCTGGACGTCGCTGGTCGCCCTCCTGGCGTGTGTGTTTTTTGCCGGTGTTTTTCTCTTCTCCAGCCGGACGGCCACAGCGGACAACGCGCGCCGGACGGAGCAGGTGACTGAACAGACGAACGCAGCACCACCACACCAGACAGAGATCACGGGTACCTTTCCCACCAGTGACACCGCCTGCCGCCTCTGCCACGAGGATACGGATGCGGTGATTGCCTTCCCCGACGGACAGGAATTGCCGGTGCAGGTGGATCCGGACGTCGTTGCAGATTCGGCGCATGGCACCGTGCCCGGCGACCCGCTCTCGTGTACTTCCTGCCACGTGGCAGCCGATTACCAGTTCCCTCACTCCCCCGTAGAAGCAGAAACGCTGCGCCAATTTGAAACAGAACGGGCGCAAACGTGTGTAACGTGCCACCAGCAGCCGCACGTTACCAGCCACCCTGGCCCCGAGGCCGACAATCCCGTCATCTGCACCGACTGTCACAGCGCCCACGACACCCAAACGTCTATGGCCTGGCAGGCCGGGCAGGGGGTGGATACCTGTGTGGCGTGCCACGAGGAACAGGAAGTAGGCATCGTCGAAGCCGGGCAATTGACTCACGTCATCCAGAACGGGCTCTTCGCAGAACGAGTGGACACGGAATACTGTCTTTCGTGCCACACCCTGCCCGATCTTTCTCTGACCCTGGACAGCGGAGAGGAACTGGCTCTGACCGTGGATGGCGACCGGTTCCACGACTCGGTTCATGGTACGGACAATCCATGGCAACCCCTGGCCTGTACCGACTGTCATGAAAATTATCGCTTCCCCCACGACCCGGTGGTAGCCGGAACCTTGCGGGAATATACACTGGAAAAGTACACAATTTGTGCCCAGTGTCACGAACCGAAATTTGAAAGCACCCAGGACAGTGTCCATGCCACAGCGCTGGAGGAAGGCATGGAGGAAGCAGCCGTGTGCACTGACTGCCATGGCGCTCATTACACGCCGCAGCCTGACGAGCCGCGCTCGCGCATCTCGTACACCTGTGGCCAATGTCACGGCACCATCTTTGAGGAATATGCGGATAGTGTCCACGGCGAGGCGCTGTTAGAAGAAGACAATCCGGACGTAGCGGTATGCACCGATTGCCACGGCGTTCATGATATCGGTAATCCTGAGCTGGCCGCTTTCCGGAACAGCTCGCCGGAGCTGTGTGGCGAGTGCCACGCCGATGACCAGTTGATGGAGGAATATGGGATTTCGACGGAAGTCTTTGACACCTATGTGGATGACTTCCACGGGACCACCGTCGCCCTCTATGACGACCAGGATCCCGAAGCGGAGACCAACAAAGCGGTCTGTTATGATTGTCACGGTGTCCACGACATCAAAGATCCCGACGATCCCGACGCGGGCATTAAGGCCAACCTGCTGGAGACATGCCGCCAGTGCCATCCGGATGCCAGCGAGAATTTCCCCGATTCCTGGCTTAACCATTACCAGCCTTCGCTGGAAAATTATCCGCTGGTCTTCCTGGTCAACTGGTTTTACAGATTGATCATTCCGGGAACGGTTGCTTTCCTCGGTCTGCTGGTCGGTAGCGATATCTACCGGCGCATCCGCGACCGTTAATATTGCCTGACTGATTGGAGGGTGACCATTGGCCTCCAATCAAGGAGTATGCTTTGAGCGAACAACAGGAACAGTACGTCCGCTTTCGCCTCGGTGCCCGCATCGAGCACTTCATATTGATGACGAGCTTCACCGTGCTGGCCATCACCGGCTTGCCGCAGATGTTTTCACTGGAATCGCCTATCGCGCGGACGGCGATTGAGTTGATGGGCGGTATTGAGACGGTGCGCATTATCCACCGCTATGCCGCTTTCATCCTGGTGGTGGGTTCGGTTTATCACGTGTTTACGTCAGGTTATCGACTTTACGTGAAACATGAGCGACCGCGGGTGATGTTTGAAAAGAAAGATCTCTTCGATCTGATCGACTACCTGCGCTACAACTTTGGCCTGATCGACAAACATCCAAAAATGAAGAAGTTCAATTTTGGAGAAAAGTTCGAGTATTGGGCCGTGGTCTGGGGCACGGCCGTGATGACGATCACCGGGTTTATGTTGTGGAATCCGATTGCCACGACCTCCGTCCTGCCCGGTTCGATCATCCCGGTAGCCCTGGCAGCGCATGGCGGCGAAGCATTGCTGGCCGTGCTGTCGATTATTATCTGGCACATGTATAACGTGCACATCAAGCAGTTCAACCCGAGCATCTTCACAGGCAAACTGCCGCGCCACCAGATGGAAGAGGAACACGCGCTGGAGTTAGAGCGCCTGGAAGCCGGCGGGGATCCTTATCCGCGCCTTGATCGGCCTGTGTTGCAGCGGCGACGTCGCATTTATCTGACTGTCAGCGTCGTTGTCGGGGCGGTGATTCTGGCCGTACTCGTCTGGGCCTTTACCTTTGAGGAGACGGCAATTACCACAATTCCGCAGGTGACAAGAGATGTCTTTGCGCCATTACAGGGTACACCCACCCCTTAAGTGGCTGCCTGCCAGCCCCATCTGGCAGCGTATGTAATGTGCGAATGGAGGAGATTCTATGGCAAGTTAGGAATGAATACCGAGACACATTGAAGAACACATTCTGAAGGAGAGAAGTATATGTCCCACAAAAAAGTTACTTACTTCATCGTCGGGCTACTCCTGCTTTTGAGCATTGCACTGGTTGCATGCGAAGGAGAGGAAGTAGAAGTGACCCGCGAGGTGGAGGTAACGCGAATCGTCGAAGTGCCGGCAGAAGGCGAGGCGGAAACGGTGGAGGTCGAGGTGACCCGCATCGTGGAGGTCGAAGCTGAACCAGAAGTAATGGTGCCGGAACAGGTCGCCGACCTCGCGATTATCGAACGGTGGCAGAGTTCACCGCACGCCGACGCGGAAGCAGAAGCGTTTGTCCACTGGGATGAAGACGATCCGGCCGAGGTGCCAACGTCCTGTGCCACGTGCCACAGCACGCCCGGCTTCATCGACTTCATCGGCGGTGATGGCAGCGAGTTTGGTGTTGTCGATCAGGCAGCGCCCCTCGGCACAACCGTTGAATGTGCAGCCTGTCACGACGACGCAGCGCAAGATCTGACAACGGTTACCTTCCCCTCGGGCGCGACCGTCACCGGGCTGGCCGACGAGGCCCGCTGTATGACGTGTCACCAGGGTCGTGCTTCCACGGTCCAGGTTAACGCGAGTATCGAAGAAGCCGGCATGGTGGAAGCACAGGACGAGGTTAGCGAAGACCTGGGCTTCATCAACATCCACTACTATGCTGCGGCGGCAACCAAGTATGGTACCGTCACCATGGGTGGGTACGAGTACGACGGCAAGTCGTACGACGGCGTCTTCGCGCATGTCGAACCGTATGACACCTGCATCGAGTGCCACGATCCGCACACGCTGGAAGTACAGGTTGAGGAGTGTACTGCCTGTCATGAAGGTGTAGAGTCTGCCGAAGACCTGGCCGGTATTCGGACGCTGGCCTCCCAGGTTGATTACGACGGCGACGGCGACATGGAAGAGGGAGTCATGGCCGAGATTGGTACGTTGCAAGAAATGCTGTACCAGGCGATGCAGTCCTATTCCGGTGAAGTCACCGGCTCGACCATCGTCTACGACACCGCCAGCTATCCGTACTTCTTCGACGACGCCGGCGAACGCTTCGTATCGTGGACGCCACGCCTCGTCAAGGCAGCGTACAACTATCAAGTCTCGCAGAAGGATCCGGGCGAATACGCTCACGGCGGCAAGTACATCATCCAGCTCCTCTATGACTCCATCGAGGATCTGAACACGGCCGTCGCCGAACCGGTGGACCTGACCAATGCCCATCGCATTGATCACGGCCACTTCGCCGGCTCGGAAGAGGCATTCCGCCACTGGGATGAGGACGGCTTCGTGCCCTCGAGCTGCAGCAAGTGCCACAGCGCCAGCGGCCTGCCGACCTTCCTTGCCGAAGGCGTAACCGTCTCTGAACCGCTCTCCAATGGCTTCCAGTGCACGACGTGCCACAGTAGCCTGGAGACGTGGGAACGGTACCAGACCGAACAGGTCGAGTTCCCCAGCGGGGCGACGTTGGGCTTCGAAGAAGAACTAGATGCCAACCTTTGCCTGAACTGCCACCAGGGCCGCGCGTTCAGCGGCAGCGTGGACCAGGCAATCGGTGACGCGCCTGATGGCCAGGTATTGGAAGGCCAGCGCTTCATCAACGTCCACTACTTCGCGGCCGGCGCCACCCTGTTCGGCAGCGAGGCCAGCGGCGTCTACCAGTACGAAGGCCAGGAATACCTGGGCCGCTTTGAACACGTGGGCGCTTTCGACACCTGTATCGAGTGCCATAACGCGCACGCCCTCACCGTCGAGGTGGAAGGGTGCGCCAACTGCCACGAGGTGGAGAGTGTTGAAGACCTGCGTAGCATCCGCATGGCGGATGACGAGCCGGTAGACTTCGACGGCGACGGCGATGTGGAAGAAGGAATCGCGGGTGAAATCCAGACGATGGAAGAGATGTTGCTGACGGCGATGCAGGATTACACCGCGGCCAGCGACGTCGCAGATGGCATTGCCTATGACGCCCACGCCTACCCCTACTTCTTCAACGATGCCGGCGAAGGCTACGGCACGTGGACGCCGGAACTGCTCCGGGCGGCTTACACCTACCAGTACGTACAGAAGGACCCCGGCGCTTTCGCCCACAACGGGCGTTACATCGTGCAAGTCCTTTATGATGCCCTTAATGCCATCGGCGCTGACGTCAGCGGCATGGCCCGGCCGGCAGTCCCCACGGGCTAACCAGCCGGTTAACGCTAACTTTCTTGGCGAAGGTTAGTCAGTAAGCAAAAAGCCGGGTGCGCGAATCGCGCACCCGGCTTTTTCTTTGGACAGAGGAAAAGAAGGAGGCCAGCCCAGATATTGTTCCGGCCTACCCTTCCCAGCGAGCTACCACCCGGTTCATGCCATAGCTGAAGCCTAGTGAAAGCACCAGGGGCACGGCAAAACGGAGGACGAACAACCCGGCTACCAGTGAAACTGCTTGAAACGTATCCATCGAAGCCTCCTTCTGAGGACCCCACCGGTTTTGCTGCTTGAGGGCCGGTGGAAGGTGAAATTGATAAGTTCACTCAAGTTAGCATCACTGTAACATCCACCGGGCAAGATCGTCTATCCGGTAAAGGCGCCATTTCTCTATGGGGCGAGTCCCCCATCCGCCCCTGCGCGAAAGGCAGTGACCAGCGGCCGGCACAGTTTCCTCCTGGGCGCGCGTGGTGGCTGTGTGCCCCACTCTCCAAATCCTACCCACTTCCACACCCCTCCACATGGGTAATCTCCCCCATACAAAGATCGGCCTTTTGCCCAATTTACCCGTCCTCTCCAGCAAGCTAGACTGGAAGTAGATTAGTTTGTTAAAAATTTCACAGGCGATGCGGGCCCAACCACATTGCCGGCTGTGGAGGAGATCCATGCAAGGAAGATTACTTAGAAAAATTATTGTTGGTCTCTGCTTCGCCCTGCCCCTCTTTCTAATAACGGTGGTTGTGGGTGAAGCGAGTGCGCCTTACCAGGAAGAGCCTGCCGCGGAAGGAGTTGAAGAACAAGAAGATTGCCAGAGCTGCCATGGCGAGATCCACGAGGAGTGGACGGAGAGCATGCACGGCCAGGCAGCTTCCGACCTGGTATTCCAGCGTGCTTGGAAACGAGAAGGGAGCCCGCCGGAGTGCCTCAGTTGTCATACCACCGGCTTCGACCTGGAGAGTGGCACGTGGGAAGAGGACGGAATCGCCTGCAGTGTGTGCCATGCACCTGAGGTGGCAAACCATCCCGAAGAGATTATGCCGACGGATGCTTCTTCCGACGCCTGCGGCGACTGTCACGAAGACACCTATGCAGATTGGCAAACCAGCGTCCACGGCGAAGAGGAACTGGCCTGTATCAATTGCCACAACCCGCATACCACGGATCTGAAGGTAGCCAGCTCGCAGGAGCTGTGCCAGACCTGTCATAATGAGGAGAGTCATTTCTACAACGAGACAGCCCACGCCGACGAAGGGCTTGTCTGCACCGATTGTCACCTGCGCGTGGCCGATGCTCCGATGTTGGGCGAGGGGCACAGCCAGCGGAAACATACCTTCGAAGTAGATCTGCTGAGCTGCACCCAGTGCCATGGCGATGAGATGCACTACCCGGTGCAGGACGCAATGGGCGAGGAAGAACAGGCGGGCAGAGCACAAGAAGGCAGCACCGTCGTCCAGGCGGGCCTCTCGCTCCCAAGCTCGGATCGAGCCACCCGGATCGTCGACGACGAACCACAAAGCCGTAACCCTTTGACCTACGTGCTGGCCATTGCGGCCGGCCTGGGACTGGGCATCATTGTCACCCCCGGTCTGGACGCTCTGTACCGGCGCGTCAAAGGTGAGTGAGGAAAGCAAGATGGAAGCGAAAGAAATGACAGAAGCTACTGTAACAGAAACACAGAAGCAGAACGGCAATAAACCGGGAAATGATAAGCAGGCATTGAAGCGACGTGATTTCTTAAAGCTGAGCCTGGCCGGCCTGGCCGTAACGGTAGGCCCCTCGGTAATGTGGAAAACCGCCAGCTCCGGCGGCCGCGGCGAAGAGGAAAGCCCGCATAGCTGGGCGATGGTCGTGGACCAGGCGAAGTGCGTGGGCTGCGGACATTGTACCCTCGCCTGCCGGGCACACAATGACGTGCCAGAAGACATCTCCTGGAACCGGATTATCGAAGATAAGGAAGAAGGCACTTTCCTGCCCATCCCCTGTATGCATTGCGAAGACGCTCCTTGCGTTCACGTCTGCCCGGTTAAGGCAACGTACCATCGCCCCGACGGGATCGTGATGATGGATTACGACCGCTGTATCGGCTGCCGCTACTGCGAGATGGCCTGCCCCACCGGTTCGCGTTCCTTCAACTGGCGCGAATTCACCGAGGACAATCCGGCCGTCCCCACCTGGGGCCAGCCGGAAGTGGCGCGCCGCCCTCGCGGGGTAGTCGAGAAGTGCTCCTTCTGCTACCAGCGCATCGACCGCGGGCTGGAGCAGGGGCTGACCCCCGGCGTAGATCAGGCAGCAACGCCGGCCTGTGTGGTTTCCTGCCCGACCGGTGCCCGCATTTTCGGTGACCTCAACGACCCAGAGTCGGCAGTCAGCAAAGCGCTACGCAAATATCCCTCCTTCCGCCTGCGAGAAGATCTGGGAACCGGCCCGCGCGTTTACTATCTGCCGCCGCGCGACAAAGAAAACAAAGATAGCGACAATGTGGAGGCATGCTCATGATTCCCCAAAGATTGCAGAAGTATCTCTTTCCGGCCTGGATCGCTTTCCTGGGCATGATCATCCTGGGCGCGCTGGGCGCCGCGTTCGTCGTCTTCACCCAGGGACTGCAGGTGACCAATATGACCGACCTGGTTCCCTGGGGCTTGTGGATTACGATTGACCTCTCGGCCGTCGCGCTGGGTGCCGGTGCCTTTCTGCTTTCGGCTGCCGTTTATCTGCTGGGGCTCAAGCAGTTAGAACCGGTTGCTCGCACCGCGGTCTTCATCGGTTTTCTGGGCTACACCATGGCCTGCATGACCTTGTTGCTGGACATTGGCCGGCCGGATCGCTTCTGGCACGCGGTTGCCTTCTGGAACATTCACTCTCCGCTGTGGGAAGTGACGATGTGCATCACCTTCTACCTGATGGTATTGACCCTGGAAGTATTGCCCATTGTGGGACACGCCGAGTTTGTGGAGAAACGGTTCCCCTGGCTATCGCATAAGCTGGAATCGATCCACAAACTGGCGCCGGTTTTAGCGGTGATAGGCCTGGCCCTCTCTCTATTGCACCAATCTTCCCTGGGTGCCACCTACGGGGTGTTAAAAGCACGGCCCATCGTCTACCGGCCGAGCATGGCCGTTCTCTTCATTGTCTCGGCAATCGCTGCCGGACCGGCACTGACCGTACTGGCTTCAAAAGTGGCTGCCCGGCTCACACCCAGAGCGAATGTGGACGAGGCGCTGCTGGATAAGGTATCGAAGTTTATCGGCTGGGTGCTGGTCGCCTACCTTTACTTCCGCTTCTGGGACGTCCTGGCAATGAATTACACCTATGAACCGGGACGGACGGAAGGGCTAAAAGTGCTGACCAGCGGGGCCCTGGCTCTCAACTTCTGGGTCGGCGAAATCCTCCTGGGTGCGCTGGTGCCAATGATTATCCTGGTTAGCGATCGCCTGCGGCAAAATCAGCGGCTACACATGCTGGCCCTGCTGATGGTAATCGGTGGCGTGGTCGCCTACCGGTGGGATACGAATATTGTCAGCCAACTTGTCGTCTTCACTATGATTCCCCAGGAGATTATTCCACGCTACACTGGCTACATCCCCTCCATTTACGAGATTATGGCCGGTGCCGGCGTGATTGCCTACGGGGTACTCGGCTTTACCATCGGCGTCCGCTATCTGAACCTGGTCAATCACGAGCAGACGGCGCACGAACCGGAATTCATAGCTGACAAACCGGCTGTTGCCGCCGGCGCCGCTGACTAAGAGGAAAAAGAAAAGAGATGAATGGATTTGACGCAACCCTGGTCATGATCGCTCTCTTCGCTCTGCGGTGCGTGTTTCCGCTGGTGCTGACAGCCGGGCTGGGCTACTTGATGAACCGCCTGGTTGAGCGCTGGGAAGCGGAAGAGCCAGTGGAACAGGCCCTCGAGCAGCCGATACCGGTGCCGCTGGTAGAGCACCCGGCCACACATGAAAGACAATCGGTGCTCTCCTTGCTCTCCTTTCCCTGCTGGGTCACTAACAGTTGCCCGGAGAGAAAGCGTAAAGGGTGCCCTGCCTGCGAACGAGACGACGTTCCCTGCTGGCAGGCCCGCCTGGAAGCGGAAGGCCTGCTGCCGGCCAGTTGTCCTGACTGCCCCCGTTACATTGCGGGACAGGCCGCCCTGGCCTGAACCGAAAGCGGTGCGTGGTGAGCGATGGGCAAAAAATTGCTCATCGCTTCACCACGCCGATCCCCACTCCTTTCTAGTCGTCATCAAGCTCAATCAATCCCATCTTAATCGCGTATTTCACCAGATCAATACGGCTGTGCATATTGAGCTTACGCATGATATTTTCCCGGTGCCGGTCTACGGTCTTGACGCTGATCACCAGCTCGTCGGCAATTTCCGGGTTGGTCATCCCTTCGGCAATCAAAGTCAACACTTCCAGTTCCCGCGGCGTGAGGTCATCCTGAACCAGCGGCTGGTCGCCGGACTCTGCCCGTTTCAGATAATCCCGGACCAGGCGAGTGGCCAGCGAAGGATAAAGGAAGACCTCCCCCTGGCTTACGGTGCGAATTGCCTCCAGGAGTTCGTCGGGCGCCGCTCGCTTGGGCAGGTAGCCGGCAGCACCGGCGTGGAGCATCTCGAAGAAATAATGATCGTCCTCGTGCATCGTCAGAGCCAACACGGCCGTATCTGGCGCCACCTCTTTCAGCCGTTGCGTGGCTTCGATCCCGTTCATATCCGGCATCTGGATATCCATCAGGATCACGTCGGGCCGCAGCGTCTTCGCCTTCTCCACAGCCTCCCGACCGCTCTCTGCCTCGCCCACAATCTCAATGTCGGGCCGTACATCCAGCAACATCCGCAGGCCGGAGCGAACGACGACGTGGTCGTCAGCCAGCATTAATCGAATCTTCGATTTTGCCATTCTCTTCTTCCTTCACTTCCTCAACTAAAGGCACCACCACCCGTACCGTCGTGCCCGTTCCGGGTTGGGAGGCGATTTCACATTCGCCACCGACCAGCGTCACCCGCTCCTGCATCCCCAGCAACCCCCATGCCCGGCGCTGGTCCGCATTGTCCCGGAGAGCGGCAACCGGGTCGAATCCCTGCCCATCGTCGGTCACGACCAACTGCACCCGTTCATCCTCAAAAACCAGGCGCACGAAGGCATGTTCGGCCTCGGCATGCTTGGCCACGTTGGTCAACGCCTCCTGCGCAATCCGAAAGATGACGGTTTCGGCCTGGGCCGGCAGGCGACGTCTATGACCAGACACGCGAAAACCCGCCTCAATGCCCGTTCGTGCCTGAAATTCATTGACCTGGCTCTTCAGGGCCGGGACAAGGCCCATATCGTCCAACACAGACGGGCGCAGGTTGCCGATCAGATCCCGCAACTCCTGTAAGGCCTGGGCATTAAGATCCTTTAGCTCAACCAACTGGCGTGAAGCCCGTTCCGGATCCACTTTCACACTTTCGGCCGCCGCCATCAACCCCAGCCCCAGCCCGGTCAACACCTGGCCGGTACCGTCGTGCAGTTCCCGGGCAATCCGCTGCCGCTCCCGTTCCTGGGCTGAGACGATCCGATGATACAACTCGCCGCGCAACGACTCCCGCGCCCGCACTTCGCGGTAGAGGATGGCATTTTCGATGGCCATACTTAACTGGCCGGCGACGGTATTGAGCACCGACAGATCGTGAGACGTAAAGGTTGGCGCGTCCCGGCCGACGCCCAAGACCAGGCTGCCTCGGACTTCATCGTCCACAACCAAGGGCACCCCCAGGACCCGGCCCTCCGCATCGTCCATAAACGAGACACCCTTTTCCTCCGGATGAACGCTGACCACGTGGGGCAGGATGCGAATCTCACCTCCGCAACAGAGGGCGGGGGCCTCTGCCTCCACCACGGCGTTCCCCACGCGGCGGACGCGATCACAAATCAGATCCCGCTCACCGGCCGTCTCCGAACCACAGCCGGTACTGTCCATGACTTCCAGAGGATCGCCCTCGTGTTCGCGCAAGAGAACCATGCCGGCCTTAATATGGGGGATGCTCTGTAGAATCTGGGCCAACGTCTTCTCGAGCAGCTCATCGCGCTCCAGGGTGGTTACCATCTTCCGGGAAAGATCAAATAGCAGGGAAAGATCCTGGACCACCCGCTGCAACTCCCGGTTCAGGGCTTCAGTCTCTTCGCGCGCCTGCCGTTGGGTGGCCAACGCCTCGCGTTGGGCCAGCAGCCTTTCATCATTGGCCATCGCCAACCGCTGCCGGTGTTCCAGTTCAAAGGCGCGCAACGCGCGGATCATAAAGAAGGCAAGCGTTCCGGCAAGTACAGCCCGGAAGAATTGGACAGGTACACCGAACAAGTTAATGAACAGGTCGGCATTGATTACGTTAGAGGGAAACAGCAGACTGTGCGGTACGAAGATCTGCCCGATTACGCCATAGAGAACCAGGGCGAGCGCGGCCAGCTGGAGGTCAAGACTGAAAACGTGCATCCCTCGTTCCCGGAAGGCGCGATGTTCAAGAAACATCGCCCAGGCCGCCAGCAGGGAGCCGGGGATTGCCAGAATGTAGCGGGTGAGCACGTCAATTGAGACAAGGCAATCGGCCAGGCAGAGATTGTAGAAACGCTGGGTGGCAATGACGCTGACCAACCAGACGACGATCAGCACACCGGCCGACAGGAGGACAAACGTGTGTTCGTTTCCCCGTCCCTTGCCGCTGAGGTGAATCAAACGCACACCAAAGATGATGAGCAGGAGAAAAGAGAGGGTGAGCAATCCAACACGAAAAGCGTCCACGGCCAACGTCTGGGAAACGGCCGGGGCGCCGGGTACCATGACGCCGAGCCGTTGGAACATATCGAGCCATTCGTGGAGCCCGTGGAGAATGCCAAAAGCGGCCAGCGGCCCCATGGCCCGGGCCAGCCGCAACTCGGAGGAGCGCCCTGACTCCAGCCAGACGGCCAGGCCCATGCTGAAGAAGGCCAGCCCGTACAGAAAGTAAACGAGAACAATATTCTGTTCAAAGAAAGCAGTAACGGGACCCATAGATCAATCGCGCTGAGTTAATCCTGCGGATAAACACTCTACATTATTATTATCACATAAATCCTCATACTTACAGGATGAGTTTCTGCTAAACTATCGTGACATTTGTCACTAATTTTCTTTAGCCTGGATTACTATTATAATAACTGTTACTTATAGATGAGCCCTATAAGCGATGATAACATTGTATGATCGTAAGTAAGCGGCGGATTCGTCACGAAGGCTGCTTCTTATCAGAGTAGAATTTTCTTAACTTCGTCAGGAATGAACAGTTGTTTGAACAGTTGTTATAGGAGTTTGAAGAATGACCGATACGACCTGGACGACTGAAAAGGCCCAAGGCGTACAGCCGCGCAGCAACCGTCTGAAGTTCATTGTGGGGGGCGTGCTCATCGTCGCTGCCCTGATTTTCTTGATTGTCAATGCGATGAGTGGCAACACGCAA
>Ga0207752_1000013_pt1 | contig 72417 bp, 63 predicted proteins | sample Pon2CUnioCityCA_6_FD_187272 | JGI IMG/M metagenome (GOLD analysis project Ga0207752, IMG submission 187272) | Marine sediment microbial community from Union City, CA, USA - Pond 2C Sediment 2 (SPAdes) | ecosystem: Environmental > Aquatic > Marine > Intertidal zone > Salt pond sediment ... | reverse complement strand
CGGCTCGCCGAGCACCGCGGCGAGCACATCGAGCGACACGCGCCGCCCGCCGCAGGCCATCACCAGCAGCGGCACGCCGCCCGGCACCCCGCTCCCGACGCCGCGAAACACCAGCGAATTGGCGATCTGCGCGACCTGGCAGCCGAGCGCCTCGGCAGCCAGTGCGGCGGTGCGCGCATGTACCGAAAGTTGCACCGGCTCACAGTTCAGCGCCCGCTGCGCGGCGGCCTGCAGAAAGCGCTCGGCACCGCGGCGAGGCAGTTCAGGCTGCGTCATATCAACATCTCACCCTGCTGTTTTAGCTAAAATTTTTCACGCTTTGGGCGCGCCGGCGGCAATCCCGGATGGCCGCGCCCGAGTTTGCCATTACAATGCGGGATGGATTGAATGTCGCGCCCGGGAAACCCGGCCGGCGATTTTTCTGCACAATAACGCCGCCCTGGCTCGATGCCACGCGGGTTCCAGCTCCGATACGGCGCGGCCCGGCGCGGCGCGGCGCAACTCGGCGAGACTCGGCCCGGCTCGGTGCCATCAGCGGGAGTGAATGAGATGTCGGCTAGTAATCTGATCACCCAGGGCGGCTTTCTGATGCTGCTGGGCATGGGCGTGGTGTTCGTCTTTCTCGGTGCCCTGGTGACCTGCGTCAGCCTGGTTTCGCGCCTGTGCGGCGGGGATGCGGCAGCGGCCGGCACGGATGGCGGCGCCGATGTCGCCGCGCCGCCGCAGCCGGTCGCGGATCTGATGTCCGACCCGGAACTGGTCTCGGTGATCACCGGCGCGATCCACAAATACCGCTCGCAACAGGGCAACGACAACAATCGATCGCCCTCCAATTAGGCCGCGCAGACGGCCCCATACGCTCCTAATCAAGCACCCCATAATTCGTTCCGATCACTGCGCCACAAGCGCATTCGACAGGGAAATTTCGCCATGAGCAAGCCCATCAAGATCACCGATGTCGTGCTGCGCGACGCCCATCAATCGCTGTTCGCCACCCGGCTGCGCACCGATGACATGCTGCCGATCGCCGAGAAACTGGATCAGGTCGGCTACTGGTCGCTGGAGACCTGGGGCGGCGCAACCTTCGATGCCTGCATCCGCTATCTGGGCGAAGATCCCTGGGAACGCCTGCGCACGTTGAAGGCGGCGATGCCCAACACGCCGATGCAGATGCTACTGCGCGGCCAGAATATCCTCGGCTATCGCCACTACGCCGATGACGTGGTGCGCGCCTTCGTCGAGCGCGCGGCGGCCAACGGCATGGATGTGTTCCGCATCTTCGATGCGATGAACGACGTGCGTAACTTCAAGACCGCGGTCGAGGCGACCATCGGCTGCGAGAAACACGCCCAGGGCACGATTTCCTACACCACCAGCCCGGTGCACACCAACGACACCTGGGTGGACATGGGCAAGCGACTGGAGGATCTGGGCTGCCACTCGATCTGCATCAAGGACATGGCCGGCCTGCTCAAGCCCTACGACGCCTACGAGCTGGTCAGCCGCCTGAAAGCCACGGTGGACATCCCCATCGCCCTGCACTGCCACGCCACCACCGGGCTGGCCTGCTCGACGCTGGTCAAGGCCTGCGAGGCGGGCATCGACATGATCGACACCGCCATCTCCAGCATGAGCCAGACCTACGGCCACGCACCGACCGAATCGCTGGTGGCGATCATGCAGGGCACCGAGCGCGACTCGGGTCTCGATCTGGAGCTGCTTGAAGAGATCGCCGCCTACTTCCGCGAAGTCCGCAAGAAATATGCGACATTCGAGGGTGAGCTGAAGGGCATAGATTCGCGCATCCTCAACGCGCAGGTGCCCGGCGGCATGCTCACCAACATGGAGAATCAACTGCGCGAACAGGGCATGGCCGATCGCCTCGACGATGTGCTGCTGGAGGTGCCGCGGGTGCGCGAGGATCTGGGCTACATCCCGCTGGTGACACCGACCTCGCAGATCGTCGGCACCCAGGCGGTGCTCAATGTGATGACCGGCGAGCGCTACAAGACGCTGACCAAGGAAACCAAGGGCGTGCTGCTCGGCGAGTACGGCGCCGCGCCGGCGCCGGTCGATGCCAGCCTGCAGGAGCGCGCCCAGGCCGGCGAGCACGAGGTGATCAGCTGCCGGCCGGCGGATCTGCTGCCGGCGGAGATGGACCGCCTCACCGGCGAGTTGCAGGGGCTGGCGATGGCCAAGGACATCACCCTCAGCGAGCAAATCGCCGAGGACGTGCTGATCCACGCCATGTTTCCGCAGGTGGGGCTGAAGTTCCTCGAAAACCGCGGCAACCCGGATGCCTTCGAGCCGGCACCCACCGGCGAGGAGATCGATCTGCCGGCCACCCCGCCCACCGCCACCGACGCCAACACCGCACCGGAAACCTATCGCGTGGTAGTCAACGGCAACGCCTACGAGGTGGAGGTCGCCAGCGGCGGCGAGGTGCGCTACATCGCCCCCGCCGGCGAAGCCGCGCCGGCGGCGAGCACCCCGGCAGCGGCGGAAACCGCGCCGGCGCCCGCGCCCGCCGGCGGTGAGCCGCTGCCCTCGCCACTGGCCGGCAACGTCTTCAAAGTCGTCGTCAAAGAGGGCCAGCAGGTGGCCGCTGACGAGGTGCTGTTCATCATGGAGGCGATGAAAATGGAGACCGAAGTGCGCTCCATCCGCGCCGGCTCGGTAACCCGCGTAGCGGTCCGCGAAGGGGATGCCGTAAAACCCGGCGACGCCCTCTGCTTCATGGCGTAAATGACGATGGAACAAGGCTTTCTGCAACTCTGGAGCGCCACCGGGCTGGCCAATTTCAGCTGGGGACAGGCGGTGATGATCGCGGTCGGCTGCGGCCTGCTGTACCTGGCCATCGCGCGCAACTTCGAGCCGCTGCTGCTGCTGCCGATCGGCTTCGGCGCGATCCTGTCGAATATCCCGGTAGCCGGCATCGGCGGCCCGGACGGCGTGCTCGGCCTGATCTATTCGGTGGGCATCGAGACCGGCATCTTCCCGCTGATCATCTTCATGGGGGTCGGCGCGCTGACCGACTTCTCGGCGCTGATCGCCATGCCGCGGACGCTGTTCCTCGGCGCCGCGGCGCAGTTCGGCATCTTCGCCACGCTGCTCGGCGCGCTGGCGCTGAACGGCCTGCCGGGCTTCGAATTCAGCATCACCGACGCCGCGGCCATCGCCATCATCGGCGGCGCCGACGGGCCGACGGCGATCTTCCTCGCCTCCAAGCTGGCGCCGGAGCTGCTCGGCGCGATCGCCGTGGCGGCCTATTCCTACATGGCGCTGGTGCCGATCATCCAGCCGCCGATCATGAAGCTGCTGACCACCGAGCGCGAGCGCGGCATCAAAATGGAACAGCTGCGCGAGGTGGGCCGCACCGAGCTGCTCGCCTTCCCGCTGATCGTGCTGCTGCTCACCGCGCTGTTCCTGCCCTCTGCGGCGCCGCTGGTGGGCATGCTCTGCTTCGGCAACCTGCTGCGCGTCTCCGGGGTGGTCGATCGCCTCTCGAAAGCGGCCCAGAACGAGATCATCAACACGGTGACGATCTTCCTCGGTCTCGCCGTCGGCTCAAAGCTGTCGGCGGACAAATTCCTCACCCTGGAAACCCTCGGCATCCTGCTGCTCGGCGCCGCGGCCTTCTGCATCGGCACCGCCGCCGGCGTGCTGATGGCCAAGCTGATGAGCAAGCTGAGCAAAAAGCACCCGATCAACCCGCTGATCGGCGCCGCCGGCGTCTCCGCGGTGCCGATGGCGGCGCGCGTGGTCAACAAGGTCGGCCTGGAAGCCAACCCGCACAACTTCCTGCTGATGCACGCCATGGGGCCGAACCTGGCCGGGGTGATCGGCTCGGCGGTGGCCGCCGGCATCCTGCTGGCGATGCTCGGCGACGGTGCCTCACTGGACTGGATGAACTTCTGAAGCGCGCGCCGGCGCGCACCCACCTCAAAGCCCCGCAAACGCGGGGCTTTTTTACGCCCGCCGCGATGGCGCCTCCCCCGCTTGACCGAAGCCCAAAGACGCGCGTAAGCTGCTGATCCACTTGGCCGCAGCGCCAACTACCGAGGCTCAGCGCCATGCCCTCCGTGAGCCTCGACCCCGGCACCCACTTCACCTTCCCCACCCCGCAGCGCGTCATTCTGGCGGTCGCCGACGCCGGCCAGGCCACCGGCACCTGCCTGCTCGACTACACCGCCGGGCCATCCACCCAGGCCGCGGTGATGCACTACGGCCGCCCGGCCGACGAGTGCCTGCTGCACCCGCTGCGCGACGCCAACGACAACATCGTCGGGCTGATCGACAGCATCACCAACGTCGGCGCCTACCGCTTCGTGGTCGACTACAGCTGAGCAGCGTCGCAGCCCGCCGAACGCAGCCGCCAGGCACAGGCCGCCACAAATACAACAACGAGGAACGCGCATGCCCACGGACAGCCGGTCGCCGGAAACCCCGGACGCAACAGCCCCGCAGGTCGAAGAAAACGCCGTACAGCCGGAAGTCTGGAGCGCCGAACCCAACGCCCCGGAACACCTGATCCCCTCCATCGACCGCCCGCAGGACGCGCACTTCTTCACCAGCGTGGTGATCACCGACATGGATGCCGTCGACGCCGGCGAGCGGCCCATCGAAGCACCGCTGGACGAGATGCAGGTGGCCGGCGCCAGCGGCGCGCTGCGCCCGGCCGAGGGCGTGATCCTCACCCACCGCCAGGCCTGGGAGAGCAACGGCCTGGCGCTGGGCAACCTGCTGCACTCGCTGACCCTGGCCCCCGGCGAGGTGACCCGGGTGGCGATGATCGACTGGCACCACCGCGCGCGCGGCCAGCAGGCCGGCACCACCAGCCAGGCCGACCACCTGGCGCAGGCCGGCGAGCAGAGCCGCGGCGTCGCCGAGATCACCAAGGGCGTGGCCCGCGAGCACCAGAGCGGCAGCAGCGTCGGCACCGCCAGCAGCACCGCCGCACAGGGCGGCGCCGGCGGCGGTCTGTTCGGCTTCCTCGGCTTTTCCGCCAGCGGCGGCAGCAATCACTCCATCGCCACCAACGTCTCCTTCAGCGCCGGCGACCGCGAGGTCTCGCAGACCGCCAACCAGCAACTGCACCAGCGCACCCACCAGCAGGCCGACGCGGTGCGCACCAGGCGCGCCACAGTGGTAAAGGAGACCAGCGAGAGCGACGACGAGACGCTGAGCACGCGCATCGTCGCCAACTACAACCACGGCCACGCGCTCAGCGTGCAGTACTTCGAGGTGGTCGAGACCTACGCCATCAAGACCCGCGTGGTGGACGCCGAGCGCTGCCTGTTCGTGCCCATGGCACCCTTCGATTTCAGCGACCCGCGGGTGCTGCACCGGCACCGCGACCTGCTGCGCCATCTGGCCCACACAGCGGAACTGGCCGCGCTGCTCGACGCGGTACAGCCGGTCGACGACAGCGTGCTGCTGGAATTCCCGGCGGACGCCGGCGCCGATCTGCGCGATCTGCGCGAAGCGCTGGCCGAAAACGCCGGCCGCGACATGTCGTCCATCGACGGCTTTCTCTACGGCCTGCAGCTGGAGCTGCGCGACCGCGCGCCGCGGCTGACCATTCCCGGCGCGCGCGGCGAATCCGCCAGCGCCCTGCGCCTGCCCGCCGGCGCCACGCTGGTGGGCATGGCTGCGCCCGGCTTCGACGGCGAGCTGGACCGCCTGCGCCAGGCCGGCGCACTCAGCGTGCGTCTGCGCAACGTCAGCGACGAGCTGCCGCCGGAGGTCAGCCGCCTGCCGGGCGAGGGTTTGCCGGTGGCGGATATCGCAGAGATCGTCTTCAGCCCCAACCCGCTGAGCGCGGCGCAGAGCAGCCGCGAACACCTGGCGCGGATCGAGCTGCATTTTCGCTCCGCCAGCGGCCACCAGACCCGCCAGAGCACGCTGCTGGCGGTGCGCAGCAGCGAGCAGCCGCTGGTCATCGCCCGCGTCACACCGCCGGATCTGGCCACCGCCGAGCGCATCGGCGCACTGATGGCGCCGCTGCGGCTGGCCTATTCACAGGCCATCTGGGCGAGCATGGATCAGGTCAGCGTGCGCGAGCTGCTGGCCGGGCGCAGCCACAACGGCCAGCCGCTGGGCGACTCGGTGGTGCCGATCCCGATCGCCATCAGCGGCAACCTGCTCGGCTTCCGCTGGCCCTTCCCGGAATCCTGGGCGCGCAGCCGCGACAGCTTCCGCAAGCGCCACACCGGGCAGGTCGGGATCAGCGATCTGGTCTCCGTGCCCACCGGCGGGGTGTTCGCCGAGGCGGTGCTGGGGCAGTCCAAGGCCGCCGAGCTGATCGACCCGCACCGCTTCTGGAAGTGGCAGGATTCGCCGATCCCGCTGACTCCGCCGGAGATCAAACCACTGGATTCCAGCCCGCGCGGCAGCGGCGTCGAAACCAATGCGCCGGGCCTGGAAGCGAGCGCGGCGACGCCGCTGGCGATGCCGGCGATGCCCGCCTTCGGCGGCAGCGGCGAGGCGCTCAAGGCACTGGTGGCGGCCAACATGTTCCGCGACATGTCCGGCATGGCGCAGGTGGCGAGCATGCTGGAGACCGCCGTCGGCGCCTCCAGCAGCGGCGCCACCGCCGCCGGCGAGCAGGCCTCGAAAAACTTCGAGACCTACACCCAGTACCTGCAGGCGATGGTCGAGCAGTTGGCCCCGCTGGTCGAGGGCGCGCTCACCGACGGCGCCAGCACGGCGATGACGGAGACGATGAAGGGCGGCATGGCGGCGAAGAAGGCCGCCGCGGGCAAGAGCGCCAAAACGACTGCCAAAACGGCCGGCAAGGCCGCGAGTGGCAGCGCCGCGAGCAAGACCGCCAGCGCAGCGTCGAAGACCGCGACATCCAAGACCGCAGCGAGCAAGGGGACGGGCGACAAAAAACCCGGCGGCGGCTAATGGGTCGACTGACTGGACGGCGATCCGCTGGCCATCACTTCGCGCTCAAGGCATCCGCCCGGATGGCGATCAGCGGATAGGGCGGTTTCAGAGCCACGGGCGGCTACTCGCGCGCGCGCCGATCCAGCACGTCGATGACCAGATGCAGCAGTTCGTCCGGGCGGTTGGTGATGCCGAAGGCGCCGGCGGGCGTGCCTTTGCTCGGGTCCAGCGTGCCGACGTAGAACACCAGCGGCACTTTTTCGCCATCGCGGTGATGGTAGTCGGTGAGGAAGCCCAGCCCGGCGGCGGGGTCGCCGTCGCGCTCCATATCCGAGACGATCACGTCGTAGCTGCCGGCGGCGACCAGCTCCAGCGCCTGCGTCGAATCGCGCGCGGTGTCGATATCCACGCCCAGCCGGCTGAACATGGTGGCTTCGCTGTTGTTGTTCTCCGGCCGGTCGTCCACCCAGAGGAGTCGCGCGCCCTGCAGCAACCGCGAGCAGCGCTGGGCGCGGGTCAGGGCGCGGCGCTTGTCCGCCGCCGGCACGCGCACCTGCCACTGGCGGTCTTTTTCGGCGATCTGCACGGTCTGGCGCTGGACGCTGTCAGCGGCGGCATCCAGTGCCTCTCTGGCGAGCTGGATCTCTACTTCGCCGGCGCGAAAGCTGGTCAGGCGCGACAGCAGCATCGGGGCGTAGCGCCCGACCACCCAGGCGACGAGGGCGAACCACAGCAGCTGCGGGGTGATTTCGATCAGCTGGCTGGCCAGTTGATAGCTGGCCAGTTGCTCGCCAGCCAGTTGCCCACCGGCACTGACGTCTTGCATGGCGCATTCCCTGTGTGTTCGGGGCGACAAGCCCGGTCGCCACAGGTTGCCGCAGCGCCGCGCGCCGAACAAGTACCTGTTCCACGGTGCAAAAAGAACCCGCCCGGCGCCGCTCGGCGGAAGAATCTCCGCGCGGCCGCTGTCGGTGATCGCCCGCTTGTGTCCGCGGCCTTCTGCGCGGCCATCCACACAGACGCCGGCCGACAATTGCGCGGATTCGGTGACAGCTGGGAGTGTGGGGGATGCCAAGCTGCCGGATTGGCTGTTGGCTCGACCGGTGGCGCCTGCGGCGCCGCTGGCCTGCGGCTAGTAGAGCAGCAGGTCGATCTGCGAATCGCCGCTGCTGGCCATGCGCCCGGCCATCAGCCGCGAAAAGACCTTGTAGTAGTGCAGCTGGGTGTGCGCCGAAGCGCGCTCGAACAACGCCGGCTGCACCTGATAGAGGGTGACTTCGGTGGCCGCCACCGCGCCGTAGTGGGTCTCTGCCTGATTGATGAAACCCATTTCGCCGAAGCAGTCACCGGCGGCCAGCGCCTCGCAGAGTCGGCCGCCGCGACGCAGTGTGGCGATGCCATCGACGACGATGTACAGATGCTCATCCAGCGCGCCCTCTTCGAGGATGGTCTCGCCGGGGTGGACGTGCATCACGCTGCTCGCCAGGGCGATCTGCAGTTGCTCGGCCTCGGTAAAGTCATCGAAAAACGGCAGCTCGCGCAGCCCCTCGACCTGTGCGCCGCGCGACTCGCCCTCGGTGGGCCGCATGCGGTGCGCCAGCGCGGCCAGATCGGCGGCCATCTCCGCGCCGGTCTGATAGCGCTCGCTGGGATCTTTGGACAGCGCCCGCTCCAGCACCCGCGACAGCGCGTCGGGCAGATCCGGGCGGATATCCGACAACAGCGGCGGCTTGTCGCGCACCACCAGCCGGAACAGCTCCTTGACCTTGCCGGCCTTGAACACCTGCTTGCCGGTGAGCATCTCGAACAGCACCGTGCCCAGCGAGTACAGATCGCTCGGCGCCCCCAGCGACATGCCGAGAATCTGCTCCGGCGACATGTAGTTGGGCGTACCCAGCGACGGCCCGGTGCGCTTGCTGCCCTGTTTGGCGGCGGAGATAGCGATACCGAAGTCGAGCAGTTTGGCCACGCCCTCCTCGGTGAGCATGATGTTGCTGGGCTTGATATCGCGGTGGATGATGCCCTGGCTGTGCGAGTAGTCCAGCGCCTCGCAGCAGTGGCAGATGATCTGCAGCACCTGCCAGGGCGGCAGCTGTTTCTGACCCTTGCCGTAGCGGCGCAGCGAGCTGCCGCTGACGTACTCCATGATCAGATAGTTGAGGCCGTCCTCGATGCCGGCGTCGTAGAGCGCGACGATGTGCGGATGCTTGAGCTTGCTGGCCGCGGCCGCCTCGGTGAGGAAGCTGCGCTGCGCCGCCGGGGCGCCGGCAGAGTCGGTTTTTTCGGTGTCCGCAAGCGACAGTTTGATCGCCACGTCGCGGCACATCACCGGATCAAAACCGCGAAACACCAGCCCACAGGTACCCTTCCCGAGACACTCGCCAATATCGTATTTGGCGATGCGACTCGGCACCTCGAAGTCCAGTTGGGAAGCCGTGCCCACTGATGCCATGACCTGCAGCTTACTCACTCCCCCGTCGGTTGACGGGCGGTTTAATTAGCGGCGAGAGCGCCTTCGACTTGATCGACCAGGCCGCCGAAGGCGCCGTTGGACATGATCAGAATATGATCGCCATGCTGCCCGTCAGAAATAAGGTGTTCCGTGATTTTCTCAACAGAAGACAGCCTGGTAAGCCGTGATCCGAGCGCCTGCTGGAGCGCACTGAGATCGCAATCAAGTTCCGGTGGCGCGTAGAGGATAACGGCGTCCGCAGCGCCCAGCGCGGCCGGCAGCGCGGCCAGGTGAGCGCCACTACGCATACTGTTTGAGCGCAACTCCAACACCGCCAGTAAACGGCCACCGGCAGGCCTGGTCGGGATTCGCGCACGCAGCGCAGCAATGGTCGTGGCGATCGCCGTGGGGTGGTGGGCAAAGTCATCAAAAACGCACATTCCGCGGCCCTCGGCGCGCAGCTGCAAGCGCCGCCGCGCGCCGGCGAACTCGCCCAGCGCAGCCACCGATTCGGCCACCGGCACGCCGGCGTGGCGCGCCGCGGCGACCGCGGCCAGGGCATTGGCCAGATTGTGTCGACCGCCCTGCGACCAGTGCACCGGGTGGCGGCCGCCATCGGGTCCGATCAATTCGAAGGCGCGGCCGTCATCGGGACATTCGGCCTGCGCGCGCCAGTCGCCGGCGGCCAGGCCAAAGGTCTGCGCCGGGGTCCACTGGCCGCGCGCCAGCACATCCGGCAGATTGGCGTCGTCGGCGTTGACCAGCAGCAGGCCGTTGCCGGGCACGGTGCGCAGCAGGTGGTGGAACTGGCGCTTGATCGCTTCGAGATCGTCGAAGATATCGGCGTGATCGAATTCGAGGTTGTTGAGCACCAGCGTGCGCGGCCGGTAGTGGACGAACTTGCTGCGCTTGTCGAAAAAGGCGGTGTCGTACTCATCGGCCTCGATGACGAAAAACGGCGCCCGGCCGAGACGCGCCGAAACGCCGAAATTCTCCGCAACGCCACCGATCAGAAAGCCCGGCTCCAGACCGGCGCGCTGGAGCAGCCAGGCGAGCAGCGAGCTGGTGGTGGTCTTGCCGTGGGTGCCGGCCACCGCCAGCACCCAGCGCTCGCGCAGCACCTGCTCGCCCAGCCACTGCGGCCCGGAGCTGTAGGGCAGGCCGCGGTCGAGCAGCGCTTCGACCTCCGGATTGCCGCGTGACAAAGCGTTGCCGACGATCACCAGATCCGGCCCGTCGCGCCCGGCGACGTCGAGATTTTCCGCGCGATAGCCATCCATCAGAGCGATGCCGGCGGCTTCGAGCTGGCTGCTCATCGGCGGATAGACGCCGGCATCCGAACCGGTGACGGTGTGGCCGAGCTCGCGGGCCAGCAGCGCCAGCCCGCCCATGAAGGTGCCGCAGATACCGAGAATGTGCAGGTGCAAGTGGGGTCAGTCCTTCAGCCGCCGGCAAAAAACAAGGCGGTGATATTCACCGAAAGCAACACATAGCCCAGCGACACCAGCACGCCGACCGGCAAGCTGGTATCGAAGGTGTGGCGAAACAGATGGGCGCCGACCAGCACGCTCCAGATATACATCAGCAACAGACTCACCGAGACCAGCGAGTTGCCCGCCTCGCTCTGCGGCCCCACGCTCGCCAGCAGCGGCCAGGCGATCAGGTTGATGATCGCGCCGGTACCGCAGAAAGCGGCGAAGGCCTGCTCAAAGCGCGGCAGCTTGTCGGTGATCCGCAGCCCGGCGTGCAGCAGCGAGGCCAGCACGCCCACGTCCAGCACCGCGCGCGCCAGCGATTCGGCCAGCCCGTGCAGCGCGGCGATCGCCACCACGTAGGTGATCAGCGCCGCGGCCAGGGCAATCGATAGCACCTCGCGCCCGCCCGGGCCATCCTGCGGCGCGGCGCGCAGCAGTGTCATCTGTAGATAGAGTCGAAAAAGCCGAACCACGATTACTCCTCAGAGCGCCGCCCGCCAATGCACGCGGCGGTGGCATAATAACGGCATTTTGACCTCCGGTGACCCCAGCCATGCGAATCACCCTCACCCGCCCCGACGACTGGCATCTGCATCTGCGCGATGGCCAGGTGCTGGCCGACGTAGTGCCGCACAGCGCGCGCCAGTTTGCCCGCGCCATCGTCATGCCCAACCTCAAGCCGCCGGTGACCGACACCGCGCAGGCGCTGGCCTATCGCCAGCGCATCCTCGAGGCACTGCCGGCGGGCCTCGACTTCCAGCCGCTGATGACCCTCTACCTCACCGAGAGCACCACGCCGCAGGAGATCGACCGCGCCGCCGCCAGCGGCGCGGTATTCGCGATCAAGCTCTACCCGGCCGGAGCGACCACCAATTCCGACGCCGGCGTGCGCGACCTGCGCCGCGCCTACCCGGCACTGGCGCGCATGCAGGAACTCGGTCTGGTGTTCTGCGTGCACGGCGAAGTGGTCGATCCGGACATCGATATCTTCGACCGCGAAGCGGTCTTCATCGAGCGCACCCTGGCACCGCTGATGCGCGAGCTGCCCGGGCTGAAAATCGTCCTCGAACACATCACTACGCGCGAGGCCGCGCAGTTTGTCGGCGCGGCGCCGGATAACATCGCCGCCACCCTGACCCCGCAGCACCTGCTGTACAACCGCAATGCGATACTGGTCGGCGGCATCCGCCCGCATCTCTACTGCCTGCCGATCCTCAAACGCGAAAGCCACCGAGAGGCACTGCTGGCGGCGGCCACCTCCGGCAGCAAGAAATTTTTCCTCGGCACCGACAGCGCGCCGCATGCGCAGGGGGCGAAGGAAAATGCCTGCGGCTGCGCCGGCTGCTACTCCGCACACGCCGCGCTGGAACTTTACGCCGAGGCCTTCGAGCAGGCCGGCGCGCTGGACAAGCTGGAAGCCTTCGCCAGCTTCAACGGCGCGGACTTCTACGACCTGCCGCGCAACCAAAGCACGGTCACGCTGGAAAAGCAGAGCTGGCAAGTGCCGGCGGATTACGCCTTCGGCGACAGCCGGGTCATTCCCCTGCGGGCCGGTGAAACACTGCGCTGGAAACTATTGGATTGAGCCGCCCGCAACCCCGGCCGCACCGTGGCGCAGCGCCGAAAACCGGCTGCCCACAGCCGCACAACCGCCGGTTTTCACCCGCGCAGCGGTAGCCGAAGTGCATTTTTTGAAAAACCGCAGTTAAATTAGCCCCAACCACCGCCCGGAAACACCCCGATGCCCAACCGCCTGCTCACCCCGATCCTGCTGACAAGCAGCCTGCTCCTGACCGGTTGTCAAACCGCCTACTATGCCACCCTGGAAAAATTTGGCGTGGAAAAACGTGACATTCTCGTCGACCGCGTCGAAGAGGCGCGCGAATCACAAACTGAAGCCAAACAACAGTTTGAATCGGCACTCGACGAATTCATCTCGGTAACCGGCTACCAGGGCGGCGATCTGGAATCCCAGTACCGGCGCCTCAAAGAAGCCTACGAAGACAGCGAAGCGCGCGCCGAAGATGTGCACGCACGCATCGACAAGGTGGAGGATGTGGCCGAAGCGCTGTTCGCCGAGTGGGAGACGGAGCTGGATCAGTACAGCTCCAGCTCACTGCGCCGGCAAAGCGCCGCGCAACTGCGCGACACGCGCAGCCGCTACAGCCAGCTGCTGGCGGCCATGCAGCGCGCGGAAAAACGCATCGACCCGGTGCTCAATGCCTTCCGCGACCGCGTGCTGTACCTCAAGCACAACCTCAACGCACACGCCATCGGCGCGCTGCGCGGCGATCTCGGCCAGGTGCAGTCGGACGTCGGCCAGCTGCTCGGCGAGATGCAGCGCTCGATCCGCGAGGCGGATGAATTCATCGCCGCGATGGGCGAGCCGCCCGGATAGGCGCCGCCGGCGCGCACGGCAGCGACGCTCAGCCGGCCTCCAGCACCGCGCTGAGAAACTGCCGGGTGCGCTCGTTCTTCGGCGCGCCGAAAATCTGCTCCGGCGGCCCCTGCTCGGCGATCCGACCACCGTAGAAGAAGCACACGCGGTCGGAGATCTCCTTGGCAAAGCCCATCTGGTGGGTGACCATCAGCATGGTCAGGTTATGCTCGCTGTTGAGTTGGCGGATCACCGACAGCACCTCGCCGATGACCTCCGGGTCGAGCGCCGAGGTGACCTCGTCGAGCAACATCACCTTGGGCCGCATGGCCAGTGCGCGGGCGATGGCGACGCGCTGTTGCTGGCCACCGGAGAGGCGCAGCGGGTGCTGGTCCTTCTTGTCGGCGAGGCCGACCAGAGCGAGCAGATCCAGCGCGCGCGCCTCGGCCTCGTCGCGGCTCAGGCCGAGCACCTGCACCGGCGCCTCCATGCAGTTCTCCAGCGCGGTCATGTGCGGGAACAGGTTGAAGTGCTGGAATACCATGCCGATGTCGCCCCGCAGGCGCCGCAAATGGGCATTGCTGGCGCGCACCAGGCCGCCGTTGCGCGGCATGTGAGTCAGCGGCTGGCCGTCGACGTAGATCACGCCCTCGTCGATCTCCTCCAGAGTCATCAGCATGCGCAGCACGGTGGTCTTGCCCGAGCCGGAGGGGCCGATGATCGAGACCATCTCGTTGGCCTGCACGTCGAGCTGCAGGTCGTCGAGCACGGTCAGCGAACCGTAGCGCTTGGTGACGTGGGCGAAGCGCACCATCGGCCCGCCGGGTTCGAGTTGCGCAGGGAAATCCCGCTCGCTCATGGACATTCTCCGTGGTTGACGCCGCCACTGCGGCGGCGATTCCGGCTGCGTTGCACGGCGCTGTCCGCGGGCGTCAGGGCGACCGGGTCAGGCCGAGGCGGCGCCGCACCCAGGCCTCGAAGAGGCGCAGGCCGGCAGCGGTGGGCAGCGAGATCATCAGGAAGATCACCCCGACCAGGGTGTAGGGTTCGAGGAAGCGGTAGGTCTCCGAACCCAGCGCGTTGGCGGTGTGCATCAGTTCGGCGACGCCGATCACCGAAAGCATCGGCGTGTCCTTGAAGATGCCCACCAGATAATTGCCCATGCCCGGCAGGCTGGCCGGCAGCGCCTGCGGGATGATGATGCCGAAGTAGGTGCGCCGCGCGCCCAGGTTGAGCGCCTTGCAGGCTTCCCACTGGCCGCGCGGCACGGCCTCGATGCCGGCGCGGTACACCTCGGACAGATAGGCCGCGTAGTGCAAGCCGATGGCGATCATCCCCGAGGCCCAGGGCGACAGGCGGATGCCGAACTGCGGCCCGACGTAGAACACGAAAAAGATCTGCAGCACCAGTGGTGTCGAGCGGATGAACTCCACCAGCTCGCGCATCGCGCGATTGACCAGGCCGTAGGGGGTGCGCTGCGCCAGCGCGAAGAGCAGCCCGACGAACAGCGCGATCAGATAACCGATGCCCGCGGCAAGCAGGGTGTTGAGCGTCGCCAGCAGCAGCCGCGGCAGGATCTCGAAGGTAAAGTCCCAGCGCCAATCGAACATCTTTGCGCCCCTCAGGTCCGACCCAGCCTGCGCGCAGCGAAACGCTCCAGAGCGCGCATCGCCGGGGTGATCACCAGTCGTGCCATCACGTAGTAGATCACCAGCGCGCTGCCGAAGGCCTCGACGGAGAGAAAGGTCGAGCCGTTGATCTGCTTGGCCTCGAACATCAGGTCGCTGACCGAAATCAGCGCCACCAGCGCGGTGCCCTTGAGCAGCTCGATGAGCAGATTGCCCCAGGGTGGCAGCATGAGCAGCAAGGCCTGCGGGAAGATGATCCGCCGCATGCGCACCAGCGGCGACATATTCAGCGCCAGCGCCGCCTCGTACTGCCCGCGCGGCACCGACTGGATGGCGCCGCGCACCACCTCCGCACCGTAGGCGCCGAGGTTCATGCCCACGGCGATGAAGCCGGCGGTGAACTTCTCCAGGGTGATGCCGAACAGCGGCAGCACGAAGAAGATCCAGAACAGCTGCACCAGCAGCGAGGTGCCGCGGAAAATCTCGATATACGCAGTGGCCAGACCGCGCGGCAGCGGGTTTTGCGCCAGCCGCATCAGCCCCATCAGCACGGCGATCGACACCGCCACCAGAATCGCCAGCAGGGTCTGCTGGGCGGTCACCGCGGCACCATCCAGCAGGCGGCCGCCGTATTCGGCGAGAAATTCGCTGTAGCTCATGGCGCTCCCCGGGGGCGCTGCGCGGGTGCGCAAGTCGGCACCCGCCGCCCGCTCACGGCCAGGCAATCCGAAACGGCCGGTGATCGAACTCGATGGCCCGCTTCACCGGCTCGTTTCAGTGGCCCGTTTTCGATGCTCGGATCAGCGATTGGCGCAGGCGTAGGCGGTGGTCACGTCGCCGGGCAGCTGCGCTTTGGTGTACTCGAACTCGCCCACGGCAGCGAGCATTTCCGGGCTGCCGAGGTAATCGGCCTGAGCCGCATTGAAGGCGTCGAGGAAGGCGGTATCGCTCTTGCGGAAGCCGATGCCGACCCAGTTCAGCGTCCACTCCGGAAGCCTGGACGGGTCGGTCACCTCGACCGCGCCGCCACTCTCCCTGGCCAGATTGCGCGCGGTGAAGAAGGTCACGCCACCGGCATCGGCGCGTCCGGCCCGGACCGCGGCGAGGATCTCGGTGGGTCCGGGCACCTGCATGATGCTGCCCTCGTCGATGCCCTCCTTCTTGGCCACCTCGACGATGTTGTAACCGGCCCCGGTGACCAGCGTGGCGCCGCCGTTCTTGATGTCCTGGTAGGTCTGGATGCCTTTGGGATTGCCCTTGGCGACGATGAAGGCATCGCCGAACACGCCCATCGGCTCGGAGAAGTTCACGTTCTCGCAGCGGCTGCCGAGGATGTACATGCCGCCGGTGATGATGTCAAAGCGGTTGGCCTTCAGCCCCGGGATCAGGCCGCCCCACTCGGTAACCACCGGCTCGACATTGGTGATGCCCATCTTCTCCAGCACGCCCAGCGCGTGGGCATTGGCAAAGCCCAGCGGCGCATTGCCCTCGCCGGGGTAGGCCCAGGGCACTTCGTTGGCAAAGCCGATGCGGATGGTCTCGCCGGCGCGCGCGCGCTCCAGCAGCCCCTCGGCGCCAACGGATGCGCTGGCGGCGAGGGTCAGCGCCGCGCTGGCGCCGACAAGCAACTGTCTGATGGTTTTTTTCATCGGGTTTTCCTCCATCTGCTGTGTGTCCGGTCGTGGCGACCACACGCCGCGCCGGTCTTCTATTTGCGCCATTAACGGGCGCACAGCCGCCGCGGCCAGTCAACACGTGCGCTCGGCGCGCGCCGCGGCTGCGCCGGCCAATGTCGCAGTCGCGTCGCAGGCGACCAAGCCGGCGCGGCGCCGGGCGAGTCTACTGGCCCGCAGCATCCGCCGCCCGCCGCCGGTTGCGCCACGATCCTGCCACTACCCGGACACCATCAGGGCGCCATCCGGGAGCGAAGACATGCACGACAAGGCCTTTCCGCGCGCAGAACTGGACGCCCGCCTGGCGGCGGTGCGCCAGCGCATGGCGCGCGCCGACCTCGACGCCCTGCTGATCAGCGTGCCGGAGAACATCTACTATCTCACCGGGCTGGACCACTGGGGCTTCTTCGCCTGCCACCTGCTGCTGCTGCCGCGCGAGGGCACGCCGGCACTGGTGGCGCGGCGCATGGAGCGGATCACCGTGGAGAACCAGCTCGACGGCGTCGATTTCCACGGCCACGCCGACACCGAAGAGCCGGCCGATTACGTGCTGCGCCTGCTCGCCGAGCAGCGCCTGCAGAGCGCCAGGCTGGGGATGGAAAAGCGCAGTCTGTTCCTCACCCCGCGCATCGCCGAGCAGATCCAGGCCGGTGCCGCCGCGGCGCAGTGGCGCGACTGCTCGGGGCTGATCGACGAGCTGCGGCTGGTGAAATCGCCACTGGAGCAGGCCTACACCCGCCGCGCCGCCGCCGCGGCCGACGCCGGCACCCTGGCGGCCATCGAAGCACTCGTCGACGGCGCCAGCGATTACGAAGTCTCCGCCGCCTGCCACGCGGCGATGATCCGCGCCGGCAGCGAATACCCCGGCTTCGGCCCCTTCATCCGCCCCACCCGCCGCCTCGGCGAGGAGCACACCACCTGGTGCGGCGACGTGTTCCGCAACGGCGACGCGGCGTTTCTGGAGATCGGCGCCGCCTACCGCAAATACCAGGCACCGATGGGCCGGCTGGTCTATCTCGGCAGCGCGCCCCGCGGAGCCGAGGCCTCCGCGGAACTGGCCGGGCGCGGCATGCGCGCGATCTGCGACGCGCTAAAACCGGGCGTCACCGCCGGCGCGGTCTATCAGGCCTGGCAGGATGTCGCCGACGGCGCCGGCCTGCGCGACTACCGCCGCCACCACTGCGGCTATCTGGTCGGCATCGGCTTTCCACCGAGCTGGACCGGTGGCAGCATGGTCACCAGCCTGCAACCCGGCAGCGAGCGCGTGCTGCAAGCCGGCATGGTGTTCCACGTGCACAGCTGGTTCACCAACACCGAGGTGGCGGATTTCTTCATTTCCAACACGGTGCTGCTCACGGGCGACGGCGCGCAGATACTCACCGCCAACACGCCCCAGTCGCTGCTGTTGCGCTGAGTGGCCGCGGCAATCCGCAGCGCGAAGCCCCGCGCACCGGGAAAAGCCTGGCACAGGCCGCAGCCACCCGCCGACAACCGCCGCCACTGCCTTTATAATGCCGCCGACGACAATACAGCCGAGGATGGAGCGAATGGGTTCCCTGCGCGATCAACTGGTCAAAAGCGGCCTGGTTACCAAGGAAAAGGCGGATCTGGCAGCGGCCAAATCGCGCAAGAAAGCCAAGGGCAAACGCCGTGCGGACAACCCCAACGCGGCGGCGATCGAGCGCGAAGCGGCGCAGAAAAAGGCCCGCGACAAACGCCTCAACGCCGAGCGCGAGGCCAAGCGACAGGCCGAGGCGCGGCGCGCGGCGGTCAAGCAGCAGATCAAGCGCCTGATCGACGACCACGCCATCGCCGACTACCGCGGCGAAGTGGCTTACAACTATCAGGCCGGCAAGCGCATCAAGCAGGTGTTCGTCAAGCAGGAGGTGCACGAGAAACTGGCCGCCGGCGATCTGGGCATCACCCGCCTCGACGGCAAGACCTTCCTCGTGCCGGCCGGCGCGGCGCAGAAAATCCTCGAACTGAACCCCGATTGGGTGGTCTGGCTGGTGCGCCCGGAGGAGCCGCGCGCGGACGACCCGGACGACCCCTACGCGGGCTACGAAGTCCCCGACGACCTGATCTGGTGAGCCCGTGCCGCAAGCACCGACAAGCTACTACTGGCACGACTACGAAACCTTCGGCATCGACCCGCAGCGCGACCGCCCGGCGCAGTTCGCCGGGCTGCGCACCGACGCCGACTTCAACCCCATCGGCGAGCCACTGCTGCTCTACTGCCGGCCGGCCGACGACTATCTGCCGGACCCGGGCGCCTGCGCGATCACCGGCATCAGCCCGCAAAAGGCGCTGGCCGAGGGCGTGCCCGAGGCCGAATTCGCGCGCCGCATCCACAATGAGCTGAGCGTGCCCGGCACCTGCGCGCTGGGCTTCAACAGCCTGCGCTTCGACGACGAATTCACCCGCAACCTGCTGTATCGCAACTTCTTCGACCCCTACGCCCGCGAGTGGCGCGACGGCAACTCGCGCTGGGATCTGATCGATGTGGTGCGCCTGGCGCGGGCGCTGCGCCCGGATGGCATCCAGTGGCCGCAAGACGCCGAGGGCCGGCCGAGCAACCGCCTCGAACTGCTCACCGCGGCCAATGGTATCGAGCACGGCCAGGCGCACGACGCACTGGCCGACGTGCACGCCACCATCGCCATCGCCCGCCTGCTGCGCGAGCGCCAGCCGCGCTTGTTCGCCTTCGCCCGCGACCACCGCGACAAGCGCAGCGCCGCCGAACTGCTCGATCTGCGCCGCCGCGAGGCGCTGCTGCACGTCTCCGGACGGATCCACTCGCGGCACGCCAACGCCACGCTGGTGATGCCGCTGTGCAAGCACCCGGACAACCCCAACGGAGTGATCGTCTACGATCTGCGCGAAGACCCGGCGGCGCTGCTGTCGCTGTCCGCGCAGCAGTTGCGCGAGCGCGTTTTCACCAGCGCCGAGGCACTGCCGGAGGGCGTCGCGCGGGTGCCGCTGAAGACGGTGCACATCAACAAATGCCCGGTGCTGGCGCCGCTGAAAGTGCTCGACGCCGCCAGCCGTGAGCGCATCGGTATCGACGTCGACGCCGCGCTCGCCCACCGCGATGCGATCCTCGCCGCCGACGACCCGACGGCACGGGTGCGCGCAGCACTCGGCGCACGCGATCTGCCGCCGATCCGCGACCCCGACCGCATGCTCTACGCCGGTGGTTTTTTCAGCGACGCCGACCGCCAGCGGATGGCCGAATTGCGCAGCCTGCCCGCGGAGGCTCTGGGCGACGCGCCGCTGGTCTTCGACGATCCGCGCATCGGCGAGATGCTGTTCCGCTATCGCGGCCGCAATTACCCGCAGACGCTGCGCGCCGAGGAGGCCGCGCGCTGGGCCGAATACCGCCGCGCGCGGCTGCTGGAAGGCGCCGATGGCGCACGCAGCCTGGATGAATTTCGCAGTGCGCTCGCCTCGACCGAGCTGCCGGCAGCACTGGCCGCAGAGCTGGCAGACTACGCCGATGAGCTGCAATCCAGCCTGGCTTAAGGAAGCGCTGAAAAACGCAGCGAATGCAGCCAGGCCTGGCGAAAACGCTCGAAAAAGCGCAGCTTACGCAGGGTAAACGAGTGTTTTAGCCTGTTTTCAGCGCCGGCCGGACCAGCACAGTCGTCCGTGGTTTTGCAGAACACCCTTAGTGTTGCCGCCGCCAAGCGGACACAAAAAAAGGGTGGCTATCGCCACCCTTGAGAAGCCGGGGTCGCCGCCCGAGCGGCGCCCCAGGTCTGCGCTCGTTTTCAGGCCATCTGGCGATCGCGTGCCGAAGAGCCGTTGGCGTTGCTGATCACCGGGCGAATGGTGCCGACGGCGAAGAAGGACATCAGCACTGCGAAGAGGAAGAAATCCAGACCCATGCCCAGCTGCGGCACGGCCATCTGCAGCAGCACCAGGCCGCCGATGGCGACGCCGAAGCCCATCAGGTTGTGGCGGAACAGACGCAGCGCGGAGCGCTTCACTTCCGGCCGGTAGACGCCGCACAGCACCATGCTCAGCATCATCACCGCGGCGAACACACCCATCGGCAGCAGCAGGGAGACGATCTCACCGCCCTGGAGCAGAAAGCCGCCGGCGACGAAAGCGCTGCAGAACAGCAGGATTTCGAAAAGGCCGGTGACCGGGTTGGGAAGGCTGGCGCGTTTTTTGATCTGATCAACCATGTTGTGATGCTCCCTGAAAGGCGTGTGGATACTTGGTTGATCGGATCAATGCAGGAGCCGTGCCAACACCCGAAAGCGAGGCCAGCGCGTGAAGCCGGCCACACTAACCAAAAGGAAATGTGACCGCTTCGGCACTTTTTGCTCCGCAACATGACGGGCGACCGTCGAGCCACGGACAGTGCCGTCGAGAAGCAGTCAATCCACTGCCGGGATATCGAAAACCTGTCGGCGAAATATCAACGATGCGCGAAACTCGGACACTCTTTTTCTACCAGACTCAGGATGAGACATGCGGCTATCTCGATGGCAAACGCGCACGTAACTTATTGGCAGACCCGCATTTTCCGATGAATCCATCGATCTACGGCCAGCTCATCGAGCGCGGTTTTCGGCGCAGCGGCAATCACGTCTACCGTCCCTACTGCGCAGACTGCAACGATTGCGTGCCGGTGCGCGTGCCGGTGTCGAGCTTTACCGCCAGCCGCAGCCAGCGCCGCTGCCTGCACCGCAATGCGGATGTCTGCGTGCAGCAGTTGCAGGGGCGTTACAGCGACGAGTATTTCGATCTCTACAGGCGCTATCTGGCCAGTCGCCACCCGGGCGGCGGCATGGATGATCCGACACCGGAGAGTTTCAGCCGCTTTCTGCTCTGCGACTGGTGCGACACACGCTTCTTCGAGTTTCGCCTCGATGGCAAGCTACTCGCGGTGGCGGTCAGCGACGCCCTGCCCGGCGCCCTCTCCGCGGTGTACACCTTCTTTGAACCTCAGGCTCCGACACAGCGGGCGCTGGGTAAGCTGGCGGTGCTCTGGCAATTGCAGCAGGCACAGCACAGCGCCATCGAGCAGCTCTATCTGGGCTACTGGATCGAGCACTGCGAAAAGATGCGTTACAAGACCGACTACCGGCCGCTGCAATACTTCGACGGCCAGCGCTGGCGCGCCTACGAAGGCCGCATCGAACGGGTCATCGATGACATTGCGCCGCGCCGCTAGCGCTGGCCCGGCGTCCGGCTGCGCCGCGGCTGGGGCGGCCTGCCGCTGCCCACGGCCGCCGGTGGCGCGTCGAACTCCAAGCGCTCGGCACCGCTGTAGACGAGAAAGTGGCGCCCCTTGGCGCGGGCGATGAGCATGACCCCGAGCCGCTCGCCCAGCGCCAGCCCCATCTCGGTGATGCCGGAGCGCGACAGCAGCACCGGCACACCCATCTGCGCCACCTTGATCACCATCTCCGAGGTCAGCCGGCCGGTGGTGTAGAAAACCTTGTCGCCACCATCGACGCCATCCAGCCACATCTGCCCGGCGATGGCGTCCACCGCGTTGTGGCGGCCGACATCCTCACAGAAATAGAGCACCTCTGCGCCGCCGTCACCGGCCACCCGGCACAGCGCGCAGCCGTGCACCGCGCCGGCACTGCGGTAGACCTCATTCTCCTCGCGCAACCGCGCCAGCAACGCGTAGATACCGGATTGGCGCAGCGCCGCCGCCGGCAACTGAATCTGCTCGATATCGTCCATCAGATCACCGAACACGGTGCCCTGACCGCAGCCGGTGGTCACCGTGCGCCGGTCGAGGCGCGGGTCATCGCCGGCGTTGCCAGCATGGGTGCTGACCGCCACTGCATCCACTTCCCAGTCCACCGTCACCCGGGCGATGTCCTCGACGCGCGCCACCAGCCGCTGATTGCGCAGATAGCCGAGGACGAGTTGCTCGGGGCGGGTGCCGAGGGTCATCAGGGTGACGATCTCGCGCTTGTCGAGATACAGGGTCAGCGGCCGTTCGGCGGCAATCGACTGCCACCGCGGCAGGCCCTGCTCATCGCGGGCCTGCACCTCGCGGGTGGCTTGCAGGCCGGCATCGCTGAGGATGGGCCGTTGCGGCGATCGGCTGGACGACTGGCTCATAGGGCATTCTCGGCTGCTCGGGCGGCGGCCAGTATAGAACGCGCGGGCAGCGCGCAGTCAGCCCTCGCCGGAGCTATCCCCCACCGGACAGGCCGAGGCGGCGCGCGTGCCAGCGCCCCTCCAGCGTATACAGGGCCAGTGCCGCCCAGATCAGCGCGAAGGTGATCAGCAGCGTGGAGCTGACCGGCTCGGCATAGAGCAGCGTGCCAATCAGGAACTGCAGGGTCGGCGTCATGTAAAACAGCAGGCCCATAGTGGCCAGCGGCAGGCGCCGCGCACCGCCCACGTAGAGCAGCAACGGCGTCGCGGTGACCGCGCCGCAGGCGAGCAGCAGCAGGTCATCGCCCCAGCCGACGTTGAGAAAATGGGCGCTGCCCTGTGCCTCCAGCCAGGCCATCCAGGCGAAAGCCACCGGCGCCAGCAGCAGCGTCTCGACGAACAGGCCGGTGATGCTGTCGCAGCGACAGCCCTTGCGGATCGCGCCGTACAGCGCAAAGGAAATGCCGACACCGAGTCCCACCCAGGGCACCACGCCCAGGTTGAGCAGCTGATTGGCGACCCCGGCGGCGGCCAGTGCCACCGCCAGCAGCTGCCAGCGGCGCAGGCGCTCGCCAAAGACCAGCGCACCGACCAGCACCGAGAGCAGCGGCGACAGGTAGTAGCCCATACTGGCCTCGACGACTTTCGCGTTGGCCACCGCCCAGATGTAAGCCCCCCAGTTGAGCGCGATGCCCAGCGCGCTGCAGGCCAGCAGCAACACCTCGCGCGGCCGGCGCAGGGTGTCGAGCACCGGTCCCCAGCCGGCGCGCAGGGCGAGCAGCAAACCGACGAAAACCACGCTCCAGCCGGTGCGATGGGCCAGCACCTCCAGGGTGTCTACCTGGGCGAGCAGTTTCCAGTAGAGCGGGAACAAACCCCAGATGACATAGGCACCGACGGCCAGCAGGTAGCCGCGGTACTGCTCCTGCGGCATGCGCGAAGTCTCCATGGTGATTGATTGGCACCGAGTGGCGGGGCTGCCACCCGTATCTCTGCAGGAGAATGTCACGCCGCAGGCAGCGCGCACAGAGCCAGCCACGGCGCCGCCAGCGATCCAGCCCGCTCACGGAGCGAGCGCGAACAGCCCGGCCGCGGTCAGTCGGAGATAGGCATCAGCCGCGTGCCCGGAGCAGTCGAGGCTCCGGGGCGAGCGGCGCGATGGGTGACTCAGTGGTAGGCGCGACCAGCCAGCTCACCGGCCTTTTGTACCAGCCCGCCCTCCAGATATTCGGCGGTGCGCTTCAGGTACATGCTGTAGACCGGATCATCGCCGCCGATTTCAAGCAGTTGCTCGAACTGGCTGTGGGCCGCGGCGTATTCGCCGGCGCGGTAGTGGGACAGCGCCTGCGAGTGCACCGCCAGTACGCGGCGGGTCTCGTCGTCCACCTCGCGGCGGGGGCAGATCGGCTGGAAAATCTTCACCTGGTTGTGGCGGCCCTTGACGCGCACCACATCCAGCTCGCGGAAAACCATCTCCGGCAGCTGGTGCGTAGTGCTCTCGCTGACGATCACCGGCACCTTGTAGGTCCGCGTCTGTCGTTCGAGGCGCTCGGCGACGTTGACCGTGTCGCCGACCACGGTGTATGCCATGCGGAACTCCGAGCCCATGTTGCCGACGTTGCACACCCCGGAGGAGATGCCGATGCCGACCTTGAACTCGGGCAGGCCGTCGCGCTTGAGCTTGCGACACAGGGCGTCCAGCTCTTCGACGATCTCCAGCGCCGCAGTCAGCGCATCGCGGGCGTGATTGTCGTTGTGCACCGGCGCGCCCCAGAAGGCCATCACGCTGTCGCCCATGTATTTGTCGATGGTGCCGTTGTGGCGCACGATGATCTGGCTGACCACGCTGAAGTACTGGTTCAGCCACTGCGCCAGGGCGCGCGGGTCGAGCCGCTCGGAGATGGTGGTGAATCCCTCGATATCGCAGAACATCACCGTGATGTCGCGCGCCTCACCGTCGAGATCGATGGGCTTGTTGCTGCGGCTGTAGGCGGCCACCAGCTCCGGTGGGATGTACTGGCTGAAAACCTGGGTCAGGCGACGCCGGTCGACCAGCTCGCCGTAGAAGGACAGCAGCACGTAGGTAACGAACAACAAAAATACCGAAAGCAGGCCGAACTGCAGCAGGAATCCACTGCTGCTCACATCGCCGTAGAGCGAGACCAGAATCACTCCGGCCACCGCCAGCCCGGTGACCAGCGAGGCGAGGATCGGGCGCAGAAACGGCAGGCCCAGCGCCAACACCAGACACAACACCTGCGCCGCCCAGAAGGTGCTGCCAGCCTGCTCGCCGAAGGGGTTGGCGTAGCCGTCGGTGCGCACCCCGAAGGAGATCAGCGCATCGCGCGCCTCGGCCACCGCGGCTCCGGCGCTGGTGGTGATGCTCATGTTCATGCGGAACAGCCCGGAGGCGGTCAGCATCAGCGCGCCAAACACAAAAAGCAGCACGACCAGCATGGTGATGCTGCGCCGCGATGGCAGCGAAAAATGATTTTTAGATATTACTTGCACTTGCACCGGATTCCCTTTGCAGCGCGACCGGAGCGCCATCCTGCGCCCGGCCACCGGGTAGCGATCACCTCATGACAATAGAGCCTAATCACGGGTCTGCCCGCACGCAAGCTACCGGATTGCCACCTGACACGGTAGAAATTTACATAGCTTGACCTTTACACGGCGCGGTTTTGCGCCACCGATCACGGCCAGTGCGGCACTGCCGGCAGCGGCCAGCCGGTCCCGACAGCGGCGAACTTGTGATCGCATGGAGTCATGATATATTGCACTGCACAATCACCATTGAAATGTGCATCGCGCGCATCAATCACACGTCAATACCAGGAACAGAAGCCATGAACGAGGTAGTCATCGTCCGCGCAGCCCGCACCGCAACAGGCCGATTTGGTGGCTCACTGGCCGCCATTCCCGCACCCGAGCTGGGCGCCGTAGTGATCCGCGCGCTGCTGGAGCGCAGCGGTATCCGGCCCGAGCAGGTCGACGAAGTCATCCTCGGCCAGGTGCTGACCGCCGGTGACGGCCAGAACCCGGCACGCCAGGCGGCGCTCAAGGGCGGCCTGCCGGACACCGTTCCGGCGCTGACTATCAACAAGGTCTGCGGCAGTGGCCTGAAGGCCGTGCACCTGGCCGCCCAGGCGATCAAATGCGGCGATGCGGAAATCGTGATCGCCGGCGGCCAGGAGAACATGAGCCGCGCGCCGCACGTGCTGCCCAACTCCCGCGACGGCCAGCGCATGGGCAACTGGCAGCTGGTCGACACGATGATTCAGGACGGCCTGTGGTGTGCGTTCAACAATTACCACATGGGGCAGACCGCCGAGAATCTCGCCAACAAATACGAGATCAGCCGCGAGCAGCAGGATGCCTTCGCACTGCGCTCGCAGCATCTCGCCGAGGCCGCTCAGGCAGAGGGCCGCTTCGACGCCGAAATCGTGCCGGTGGAGATTCCCCAGCGCCGCGGTGAGCCGCTGGTGTTCGACAAGGACGAGCACCTGCGCAAGGGCGCCAAGCTGGAGGATATGCAGAAAATGCGTCCGGCCTTCGCCAAAGAGGGCTCGGTGACCGCGGCCAATGCCTCCGGGCTCAACGATGGCGCCTCCGCGGTGCTGGTGATGTCCGCCGCCAAGGCCGCCGAGCTGGGCCTGGAACCGATGGCCAGAATCGCCGCCTACGCCAGTGCCGGAGTCGATCCGGCGATCATGGGCATAGGCCCGGTGCCCTCCTCCAGCAAAGCGCTGGACAAAGCCGGCTGGAGCGTCGCCGACCTCGATCTGATCGAGGCCAACGAAGCCTTTGCCGCGCAGGCCCTGTCGGTGAATAAGGGGATGGGCTGGGATGCCGATAAGGTCAATGTCAACGGCGGTGCAATCGCCCTCGGCCATCCCATCGGCGGCTCCGGCGCGCGCATCCTGGTCTCGCTGCTGCACGAAATGGGTCGCCGTGACGCACACAAGGCTCTGGCAACCCTGTGCATCGGTGGCGGACAGGGCGTGGCCCTCGCCGTCGAGCGCTAAAACGCTCCCCGGAGCGCCCTTCGCGCCACCACTTTCCACAGGCGGTCGGACGCCGGATGTGCCGACCGCCCTAACACCCACGACCACAGTTTTTCAGAGGTAACAGCATGAGCAAACGAATCGCTCTAGTCACCGGAGGCACCGGCGGCCTCGGTACCGCCATGTGTATCGCGCTGGCCGAAATCGGCTATCACGTCGTCGCCAACTACTACACCGGCCTCGGCGAGCAGGCCAACGAGTGGCAGCAGCAGATGTACGAGCGCGGCCATGAATTCGGCCTCGTCGAGGGCGACGTCGCCAACTTCGACGACTGCGCGCGGATGATCGAACAGGTGCAGGCCGAGTACGGCCCCATCGATTGCCTGGTCAACAACGCCGGCATCACCCGCGACGCGACGATCAAGAAAATGACCCCGGAAAAGTGGGACGCGGTCATCGCCACCAACCTCAACTCCATGTTCTACATGACCAAGCACGTGGTCGAAGGCATGATGGAGCGCGGCTGGGGACGGATCGTCAACATCTCCTCGGTGAACGGCCAGAAGGGCCAGTTCGGCCAGGCCAACTACTCCGCCGCCAAGGCCGGGGTACACGGCTTCACGATGGCACTGGCGCAGGAGACCGCGCGCAAGGGCGTCACCGTCAACACCATCTCTCCGGGCTACATCGGCACCGACATGGTGATGGCGATCCCGGAGTCCGTCCGCCAGCAGATCGAGGCAGAGATCCCCGTTGGCCGCCTCGGCCGGCCGGACGAGATCGGCCGCACCGTGGCCTTCCTCGCCCACGAGAACGGCGGCTACATCACCGGCAACGATTTCTCGATCAACGGCGGCCTGTTCATGCACTAAGCCAGTGGTCGGGATGCCGCGGGCGGTGTCCGCGGCACAGAAAAAAGGGGCCATCGCGGCCCCTTTTTTGGTTCCACCGCCACGCCGGCGGTCGGCTCCGATGCAGCCGATCCGGCCCGGCTCAGGCGGCGCTTTCGGTCGCTGCGCCGAGATGCTCCGCCAGTGCTTCCGAATCGCCGATCAAGCGACCATCGATGAACACCTGCGGCACCGTATCCGCGCCGCTGGCGGCGCGCACCGCGGCGAGGCTCACATCGCGGCCGAGCAGCAGCTCCTGATACGGGTAGCCGTGCTCGCGCAGCATGCCCTTGGCGCGCACGCAGAAGGGGCAGCCCTTCTTGGTCATGATCAGCACATCGTGCGGCTTTTCGGCATTCGGGTTGATGTAATCGAGCATGGTGTCGGCATCGGAGACCTCGTAGGGGTCGCCCGGCACCTCGGGTTCGATGAACTGCTTTTCGATCACGCCGTCTTTGACCAGCATCGAGTAGCGCCAGCTGCGCTTGCCGAAACCCAGATCGTCCTTGTCCACCAGCAGCCCCATGCCGGCGGTGAACTCGCCGTTGCCATCCGGGATGAAGGTCAGCTTGTCGGCGCGCTGCTCGATCTGCCACTCGCTCATCACAAAGCCGTCGTTGACCGACATGCAGACGATCTCATCGACGCCGTTGGCCTTGAAGGCATCGGCCAGATCGTTGTAGCGCGGCACATGCGCCGAGGAACAGGTCGGCGTGAAAGCGCCCGGCAGCGAAAACACCACCACCGTTTTACCGGCGAACAGCTCTTCGCTGCTGACATCGACCCACTCGTGCTCACGGCGGGTGCGGAAAGTGACGTTGGGGACGCGCTGGCCCTCGCGATTCTGCAGCATGCTTGTCTCTCCTGATCGGTTTGAATGTTTTCGCCACAGCCGGTGTGTGGCGGCGACGGCAGAGAGTGTGGATGCGCCGCAGAAGAAGTGGAAATAGAAGATTTTTCTCTCACTGACAACCAGCGGTTGTCACCGCCGCGGGCGCCGCGGCTCAGGCAAACACGTCGCCGCTGATCAGCCCGCGCACCCGCCGCTGAAAATCATCGATATCACGCAGCGCAGCGCGCAGGCGATCGCGCTCGCCGCGCGACAGCTGCCCCAGCGGCAGCCAGTTGTCGGCGGCGCGACCAGCGTGCAACTCGGTCACCTGGCGGCGCAGCTGCAGACCGGTCAGGCACTCGCGGGCCGCGCTCAGCGCCTCGTATTCGCCCGCCTCCAGCTGGCCGGCATCGCGCAGCGCGGCGAGCCGCCCGCGGCTGCCGCTGGCCTCGACGCCATTGCGCAGCGCCAGCAGGCGCAGCGCCGCCACCAACGGCAGCAGGCCGTGGTATTTGAGGTTGATCTGACCGCGGTGGACGCCACTGCGCTCGCTGGCCAGATGGCGGCGAAAACCACCCAGCGCCACGCCGAGTCCATCCTGCAGGACGAGCATCTCCTGCACAAAGCGATGCGCACCGCGCGCCCGTGCGCTGGCCGAACTGCGCAGCGCGGCGCTCAGCGCGCCATCGCCGCAGGCCGGGGCAAAATCGAAGAAGATATCCGCCAGCCGCAGGTGCACCGGGCTCGGCCGCCGCAGCCAGCCGTCGAGCTGGGCGCGCCACTGCGACAGCGACTTGCGCCACAGCGGGTTGCTGGCCATGACGTGGCCGCGGCAGCGTGGCACGCCGAGCGCGTGCAGGTCATCGCACAGCCGCGTCGCCAGCTCGGCGAACCAGGCATCGATCGCGGCGTGGCGCGCGTCCGGGTAGTCGGCGAGCAGCAGGCCGTTGTCCTGATCCGGCGCCAGCGCGCACTCATCGCGCCCCACCGCGCCCATCACCAGCACCTCGAAATCCAGCGGCGGCGCGCCCCAACCCTGGGCCGCCATCGCCGCCAGCTGGCGCTCGACCACGCGGCGGTGCAGATCGATGTGCAAATGGCTGAGCAGCGATTGGATGTCACCCGCCGGGACGCCCTCGGCGAGCAGTCTGACCACCAGCTCCGGCTGCGCCGCGCGCATCCGCGCCAGCCCGCTGAGGCTGTCGTCATCGCCGAGGCGTTCGATCAGTGCCAGTTCGGCGGGCTGCGCGGCGGCCAGCGCCACGGCCAGATCGAGCCCGCCGACCACGCTGCCGGCGGCATCCAGCACCGGCATGCGCTGCAACTGCTGGCGGCGCAGGCGGGCGATCGCCTGAAACAGGTAGTCGTCGCTGCGCAGGCTGGCCACCGGGCTGCTCATCAGCTGCGACAGCGGCGTGTCCGCAGCCACGCGAAAAGCCGCCCGACGGCTGATGTCGCCCTCGGTGAGCACGCCCAGCAGGCGCTCCCCGGCGCACACCAGCAGCGCCGGCCGGCCGCGCTCGCGCAGCAGCCGCGCCGCGCTGGCCACCGGATCGCCGGGGCCGAGACGCGGCCAGGGCGGGTCCATGCACTGATCGACGCGGCGCGCAAACAGGCCGGCGCGCGGGTTGTCGCCAGCGCTCGGGCGGGTGCTCACCAGCGCCGCTCAGCAGGCCACCGTCTTGCCCGGATTCATCAGATTGTGCGGGTCGAGCGCTGCCTTGATGGCGCGCATCGCCTCGACCGCGCCGTCGCCGTGCTCGCGGCGCAGGTATTTGAGCTTGCCGGTGCCGATGCCGTGCTCGCCGGTGCAGGTGCCGCCGAGGCGCAGGCTGGTGTCGATCAGCAGCTCGTTGAGGCGCAGCATTTCGGCCTGCTGCGCGGCGTTGCCCGGCTCGGTGCAGAACAGCATGTGGAAGTTGCCGTCGCCGACGTGGCCGAGAATGACCGAATCCAGCGGGCTGTCAGCCAGTGCCGCGCGCATCGTCTCGATGCATTCGGCGAGCCGACTGATCGGCACGCAGGCGTCGGTGGACATGCCGCGGCTGCCCGGGTGCTGCGCCAGCGCGGCGTGATAGGCGCTGTGCCGCGCCGCCCACTGGCGGCTGCGATCCTCCTCGCGGGTCGCCCAGCGAAAACTGCCCGCGCCGTGCTCATCGGCCAGCTCGCCGACCATCTCGACCTGCTCGGCGACGCCGCGCTGGCTGCCGTGAAATTCCAGGAACAGGGTGTCGCGCTCGGGGTAGTCGGTCTTGCTGTAGGCGTTGATGGCGGCCATCGCGCTGGCGTCGAGCAGCTCGATGCGGGCGATCGGTATGCCCATCTGGATGGTTTCGATCACCGTGTCCACCGCCGCCGCGACGCTGGGGAAATCCACCACCGCGCTGGAGATCGCCTCGGGCACGCCGTGCAGTTTCAAGCCGATTTCGGTGATCACGCCGAGGCTGCCCTCGCTGCCGACCAGCAGCCGGGTCAGATCGTAGCCGGCGGAGGATTTGCGCGCCCGCGTGCCGGTGCGGATCACCTCGCCGCTGGCCAGCACCACGGTCAGCGACATGACGTTTTCGCGCATGGTGCCGTAGCGCACCGCGTTGGTGCCGGAGGCGCGCGTCGCCGCCATCCCGCCGATGCTGGCATCGGCGCCCGGATCGATCGGGAAGAACAGGCCGCTGTCGCGCAGATAGGCGTTGAGTTGCTTGCGCGTCACCCCGGCCTGCACGCGGCAGTCCAGATCCGCGGCGTTGACCTCCAGAATCCGGTCCATCCGCGACAGATCGATGCACACGCCGCCGTGGATGGCATTGACGTGGCCCTCCAGGCTGGTGCCGGCGCCGAAGGGGATCACCGGCGCGCCGGCCGCGGCGCAGCGGCGCACGATGGCGGCGACCTCCTCGGTGCTCTCGGCGAAGCAGACCGCATCCGGCGCCGCAGTGGGGTGCCAGCCCTCATCGTGGCCGTGCTGCTCGCAGACCGCGGCGGCGGTGCTGCAGCGCTCGCCGAGCAGCTCGCGCAATTCGGCGATCAGGGATTCGCGGGATTCGTCGGCCGGGGCATTGGGCATGGGACTCTCCGTGTGGCGAGGCCGCGCGAGCGGCGCGAGCAGGACAGGTCGGCAGCCATTATCGACCGCTGTGGTACGCCGTCGCAAACCCCGCGACGAGGCCCGCCCGCGCTGCGCTGCGCACACTTGACGCCCCACCGGGCGAGACCTACTGTCGGCGGGCAATGAAGCCCCACACCAGCAATCCGCGACTGCACCGGCCGCACCGGCGGCGAGCCACCTCCAGCGCCGCTCCCAGCGCCGCTCCCAGCGCCGCTCTGGCGGTCGCTCTCGGCCTGCTCGGCGCCGTGATCGGCAGCCTCAACGGCTGCGGCGGCGATGGCGCGACCAATGCCGACTCGCCCGCGCTGACGCACCTGCGCCGCGAGCGCCAGCGCTGGGCGGCACAGGATATCCGCAGCTACCAGCTCCGCCAGAGCCGCGACTGTGGCGAGTGCCCGCCGGGCGCCGGCGGCGTCGCCTATCAGGCCGCCTGGCGGGTCAGCGTGGCCGACGGCGCGGTGATCGCCGCCGAATACGACGGCGTCGCCTGGCCGGACGATCGACTCGACGAGTTCTACAGTGTCGATGCGCTGTTCGCGCTGGCCGAGCAGGCGCTGCGCGAGGCCGCCCACAGCGCGATCACCTACGACGGCAAACACGCCTTTCCGGCACAGATCAGCATCGACTGGATCAGCGACCCGCAGGTCGCCGATGACGACCAGCAGATCAGCAGCACGGATTTTCAGCCGCTCTAGCCAGCCCGGCGCTCGCCGGCTGGCGGCCGAACTGCGGCCGGTCTGCCGGCTGCCGCAGACAGCGCTGGCGTAAAAAACGCCGAACCTTTGTCTATCTGGTCACATTTTTCGCCTTCCGCCCGGCTATCATGCCGCCAGATTATCGCTCCGAGGCACCGCTCCATGCGCCAGGCCAGCCGCGGCGGCACCGCCACCGCTCTGATCTTTCTCTACCTGCCCCCGCTGCTGCTGCTGCTGGCGGTGGCCGCCGTCAGCCAGCGCTCCGGCCAGCCGGTGGCCGACTACCTGCGCGACCCGGCAAGCAGTACCGGCGCCCACCCGCTGCTCGGGCTGGTCTCCAACGTCGGCGTGCTCGCCTGGTGCGCGGCGCTGAGCTGCAGCCTGCTCGGCGTAATGCTGTTGCGCGGCGCACGCGCGCCGGCCGCCGAGCGACACTTTCTGATCGGTGGCGCGGCACTCACCGCGCTGCTGATGCTCGACGACCTGTTCCTCCTCCACCAACAGCTGTACCCACAGTGGCTGGGCGTGCCCGAAGCGCTGGTGCTGGCCTTCTACGCCATCTGCGGCGGGCTGTGGCTGATGCACTGCCGCGAGCAGATACTCGCCAGCCGCATCGTGCTGCTGATCACCGCGGTGGCGCTGTTCTCGGTTTCGCTGCTGGTCGACTGGATCTTCGTCCCCGGCCCCGAAGACACCCTGCCCTACCTGCTCGAAGACGGCGCCAAGCTGCTCGGCATCGCCAGCTGGCTGGGCTTTTTCGTCGAGGCCACCTACCGCCAGGTGGGCGAGTACATCCCCGGAGACTGAAGCCGACCGGCTCGCAGCGGCACTGTTGCGACTGGCGCCGCAAGTCGGCGCAACCGCGACTGATAGACTTTCCAGTCCACAGGGCAACGCAAAGATGGAGCGCAGCGACATGCGCATCGGCATCTTCGGCGCCGGGGGAATCGGTGGCTATCTGGGCGCCAGACTGGCGCGAGCGGGTGTGGACGTGTTTTTTATCGAACGCGGCGAACACCTGCGGGTGATGCGCGAATCCGGCCTGCGCGTGCTCAGTCTGGAGGGAAACTTCCACCTCGATAGCGTCACCGCCAGCGACTCGCCCGCCGACGCCGGCCGCTGCGACGCGATCTTCATGGCGGTCAAGACCTGGCAGCTGGACGACGCCGCCCGGCACCTCGGGCCGATGATCGGTCCGCACACCCTGGTGATACCGCTGCAGAACGGCGTCGACGCGGTGCCCACGCTGGCCGCGCGACTGGGCGAGCGCCACCTGGTCGCCGGCCTGGCGCGACTGCTCAGCGAGCGGCCCCAGCCGGGCGTGATCAATCACTTCGGGCTGCGCGGCGAAATCCTCATCGGCGAGCTGGACAACCGCCGCAGCGAGCGGCTCGCGGCACTGCGCAATGTGCTGATCGATGCCGGCATCAACTGCACGATACCCGCCGACATCCACGTCGCACTGTGGGAGAAATTCGTCGCCATCGTCGGCTGGGGCGGCCCCGCCTCACTGGCCCGCGCGCCGCTCGGCGCACTGCGCTCGGTGGCCGAGAGCCGCGCGCTGATCGCCGCCGGCATGCACGAAGTGGCCGATGTCGGCCGAGCCCGCGGCATCGCCCTGGACAGCGAAGTGGTCGAACGCAAACTGGCGGTACTCGACGGATTGCCGGCGGCGGCCACCAACTCGCTGCAGCGCGACTTCCAGCAACAGCGACCATCCGAGCTGGACGCGCTGTGCGGCGCGCTGATCCGGCTCGGTCGCGAGGTCGGCGTGCCGACGCCGGTGGCGGCCTTCTGCCACGCCGCGCTACTGCCGCTGGAGCTGCGCGCCCGCGGCCAGCTGGACTTCGCCGCCAACCACCCGCACTACTAGCGCCCACCGCAGCCCCGTCAAAGCCGCGACCCGGGCGACTAGTCGCCGGGCGCCGCCAGCGGCAGTGCCAGCATGCTCACCGCTTTGGCGCCGCCGTCGTGCTCCAGACTGCCCACCGGGCCGAAGCCGAGCCGGGCGTGAAAATCCAGCGACTGCTGATTGCGCGGCCGCGTGTTCACCTCGCAGGTGATCAGCGGCAGGCCCGCGGCGCGCGCCCGCTCCGCCAGATCCCGATACAGCGCGGCGCCGGCGCCGCGGCGCCGCGCCCAATCGGCCACGGCGATGCGATCGACGTAGGCGAATTCGGCGAAGCGCTCGCGAAACCAGAGAAAATTGCGGCTGTCGTAGTCGGCGTCCTCGCGCATGGCGAGCATGAAACCCGCCGCGCGGCCGTCCAGCTCGGCGATGCGCAGCGACCAGGCGCGCGACAGCCAGTGCTCGAAAAACACCAGCACCTCATCGCCGACGCGCGGCACCTCGGCGGCGTTGAGACGATGGACGAATTCGAGATCCGCGGCGACGGCGTCGCGAATCTGTGCACTGCTACTCATGCTCCGGCCTCGCTGACACTACCGCCAAGCCGCTGACGGGGACTGGTGCTCAGTTCCACGTCGGCGGCGTTGCGACGGGGGCCGGCAGTCTATTACCTTCGCAGAGGCTGCACCACAGCGCGCTCTCGCAGCACCTGCGGCCGGCGCGCCCGGAAGCCAAGCGAGACATCGGCACAACGGCGCCTCAGGCGGCCGGCTCACTCAGCCAGACCACATCGGTATCAGCACCATGATCGCAAGCCACGAACCCCATCGGCACCCACGTCCGCCCCTGCTCAGCCGCACCCTGCTGTCCGGCCTGCTACTCGGCATCACCCTGTCGGCGCAGGCCGCAGGGCCCTACAGCAAGCTCGACGACGCCGGCCAGCGAGTGTCGGAAAGTGCGCGCAACTGGGCCTGTGTGGTGGATGCCGGCAGCGATCTGGTGTGGGAAAACAAAGCCAACGACAGCAGCCTGCGCGATGTCAACAACACCTATTCCTGGCGGGCGCTGCAGAGCGCCAATCGCGAACGCTACAACGAGCAGGACGGCGGCAGCTGCACCGGCGACATCGACTGCGACACCGCCACTTACATCAACCAGCTGAACAAAGACAAATTGTGCGGCTTCGACGACTGGCGGGTGCCGACGCGCATCGAGCTGAAAACCCTGCTCCAGGACGGTAACGAGATTCCCAAGATCGATCAGACCTACTTCCCGCACACTTGGGAGAGCGTCTATTGGGCCAGCTCCGGCGAGGATGAAAAGCCCCTGAGCGTCGACTTCGGCAACGGTTTCGACTACATCAATCGCCACTCGCGAGCCAAGTATCTGCGCGCCGTGCGCAGCGGCGAATAAGCATCCGGCGGCTATAGCAACAGCGCAAACAGCAACAGCAGCGGCCAGGGAAAGCCATCGTCCCGGCCATCGCCAGCGGCACTGGCCGCAGCGAGCCCGGTCGCAGCGGCAGTGTCGCCAGCCGTCGCGCCGCGCGACATGCCGGCACCCTCGCCACCGGGCGGCACACCCAGCTGCAGCGGCGCGCTGCCGGTATCCTCCGGCACCAGCAGCGGCGGCAGATCGATAGTCAGCCGATCCACCCGCCGCCGTGCATCGCGCATTTGCGGCGCCGCACCCGGCTCGACCAGATGCGGGGTGATCAGCACCACCGTCTCGGTGACCAGCGCGCTGTCCTCGCGGCGCGAAAACAGGCCGCCGACCAGCGGCAGATCGCCGAGACCGGGCACCGCCGAACGACTCTCGCTGCTGCTGCGCTTGATCAGCCCACCGATAAAGATCGGCTGGCCATCGGCGGCGATCATCTGCGTGGTGACCTCGGTGGTGGTCAACGAGGGAATGCCATCGCTGACCACGCCGGTGCTGACCTCCGGGTGCACATCGAGCATGATCCGGCGCTGGTTGTCGACCGCCGCGCGCACCTTGAGAATCACCCCCGAATCGAGGAACTCGATGCTCTCCGTGGTGACCTGATTGGCAGTGGTGGTGACGCGATAGCCGATGCGGTCGCCGATCACCACCTCGGCATCCTGATCCTCCAGCACCAGCAGCTTGGGCGTGGACAGGGTGCGCACCCGACCATTCTCGCTGAGCGCCTTCAGAAACAGATCCAGATCATCGGTCAGGTAGTTGAGAAACAGCCCCGTGCCACCGATGTCGGAAAAGCCGCTGGTGCCCAGATCGCCATCGCCGCCGCGCGCCGCCCAATCGACGCCGAAGGTCTCATCGTCGCGCAGGATCACTTCGAGAATCTTCGCCTCGATGAGGATCTGCCGCGGCTGCACATCGATGTTTTCCAGCACCCGGGCGATGCGCTGCAGAAACTCCGGGCGGTCGGAGATCACCAGCAGCTTGCGCGCCTCCAGCACGGTAATCTCGCCGTAGCGCGACAGGTAATTCTCCAGCGCCCCGGCCACCTTGCCCGGATCGGCGTACTGCACCTTGAAACTGCGCACCGCGGTGTGCCCGGTGACCGCATCCAGGCCCAGCTGTTCGCGATCCAGCACCAGATAACTGTCGCCGCGGCGCTCCACCGCGTAGCCGGCGGCGTCGGCGATCATCACCACCGCTTCCTCCGCGGAGACGGCGTACAGATTGGCGGTGACCTGCGCGTCCACACCGCTGCCGAGCAGGATGTTGACCCGCCCCAGGCGCGAGAGCATCTCGTAGGCCTCGGCGATCGGCGTGCCGCGAAAGGCGATGGTGATGCTGCGCTGATCGCCGGCTGGCGTCGCTGCCGCGGGGACATCATCGGCGGCGCGCGCCGCGCTGGGCATCGCGGCGGCCAAGGCGAGCCCGAAGCAGGCGACGGCCAGCAGCGCCGGCAAGCGGCGGGGATGCGGGCGGCGGTACGGGCGGCGGTACGGGCGGGGATGCGATCTCGACATAATCTACTCCAGGCTCAGTTCGAGCCGCCGGGCGCCGCGCGCCAGCACGGCGCTGCGCTCGCCCACTTGAATCAGCCGGTAGCCGCGGATGCGCTCACCGACCGCCAGTACCTGACCGTCGACATTGGCCAGCGAGGCATCGCCGGCCTGTAGCACCGCGCGCAATTCGGGCTGCCAATCGTCACCGATGCGCATCCCGCCGCCGCCCGCCGGAGCGCGCGGCGCAGGCAGCTCGGCGGGTGTCGCGGGCTGCTGAAACGGATTGTGGCGCAGCGCCGCCGGATCACTTTCCAGGCCACCACCCGGGTCGCCGCGCGCCTCGCCAGGCGAATCGTCGGGCGCGGTCTGTGCGGCCGCAGCCAACGGCCCCGGCGATGCCAACAGCATCAGTGCCAGCGATAGCGGCAGTGCTGGCGCCGGCAGCGATCTCACGGCCACAACTCCATCGCTACCGCTGTCATCGCTGCGCACCGCTCTCGGCAATTCCGGTCAGCGCCGCAGACAACTCATCGGGCAGGCGATACGACACCACCTGCAGACGCATCACCACGCCACCATCGCTGTCAGCCAGCGGGCGCAGCTCGAAGTGCTTGACCAGCATCGGCCGCAGCGCGCGCTCCACATCGCGCAGCCAGGCGTAGAGATTGAAATAATCGCCGCGCACGCTGATCTCGAAGGATTGCTCCTCAAATTGCATGACGCGCCGCAGCTCGCCCGGGGTAACGCCGTCAAAGCGCACCCGGTGGCGGCGCGACAGCTGGTCCAGCTCGCCGATCACAAACGGCACCACCGCCTCCGGCGGCAGCCCGGCACCGCTGCCGAGCAAGGCTTCGCGTCGCGCCAGCAGTCTGCTGTGCGCCGCCGCCAGCTCGGCTTCGATAGTGTCCGCGCCGGACGACGCGGCGGCAGCGCCCGGCTCGACCAGCGCTGCCGCGTTGGCTGCGCGCAGCCGCAGGTAGTCGCCGAGGGCATCGCGATAGACGTACAGATAGCTGCCGAGCAGGCTCAGCCCGAACAAGGCGCCCATCGCCAGCCACAGCGAGCGCGGCGATATCTGATCCAGCAGCGCGTTCACCAGCCAGCCCCCGCAGCCGCTGCCGGCGGGCGCAGCACCAGCGCCAGATCGAAATCCAGCGCCGCGCCGCGCGCGCCGCGCTGACTGCTCAGCAGGCGCACGCTGGCGACCCGCGGCTGCTCGCCGAGACGGCGCATGAAGTCGGCCATCGCCGCGTGATCGAGGGCGTGGGCACGCAATTGCATGCGGCTGCGCAGACGCCAGGCCGTGCTCTCGTCATCGCCCGGCGACGCGGGCAGAACGATGAAATAGCCGGCGCGCACCGCGCCGCTGTCAGCATCGGCGCGCTCGCCGGCGCGGGAGAAGCGCCACTCGCTGAACCACACGCCGGGGTTCAGCGCGCGATCGACCAGGCGCAACACATCCTGCGCCGCAGTGCCGCCGCGCAGGCCGTCGAGGGCATCGAGGTAGCCCTGCAGCAGCTCGTCGCGGCGGCGCAGCTCGGCCAGTTCGCTGCGCTGTCGGGAGAGCTCGGCGCGCGCCCGGTTGGCGGCGGCGATCTGCGCACCGTGCTGCTCGATGCCGTGCGACAGCGCCAGGCGCCCGCCGGTGAGCAGCAGCGCCAGCAGCAGGTACAGCGCGGCGAAGCGGCGCAGGCTGCGCAGCAGGCTCAGGCGCCGACTGTAGTCGGCGGGAATCAGGTTCATTTCAGTCATCCGGCAGCAGCCCGCGCAGCGCGCAGCCGGCGGCCAGCGCCATGCCGGTGCTCGCTGGATGCCCGTCGACGGGCGCCGCACCGGCGCCGGCGGCAAACCCCGCGAACGGATCGAGCAGCGTCACCGGTCGCTGCAGCAGCCCGCCAAACAACTCGCAGGCACCGGGCCAGTGCGCCGCACAGCCGAGCAGATACACCGAATCGACGCCGGCGCCATGCAGTTGCGCGGCGAGGTAGAGCAGCACCTTGTCCACTTCGCGGCGAAGCTCGTGCAACGCCGGGCGGGTGATCTCGGTGAGCGCGGCGACGATCTCCCCGGCGGTCGCCCCGCCCGCGCTGCGGCAATCGGCATCGCCGGGGGCCGCGAAGCCGAAGTCCCGCAGCGCGCGCCGGCCTTCGCCCTCGTCCATCTGCAGCGCGGCGCCGAGGCGCGCCAGCAGCTGCGCCTCGCCGAAGGCGATCTCGCGATCGAGCAGCAGGCGACGCCCGGAAATCACGGTCAGATAGCCTTTGTCGGGGCCGATGTTGATGACCAGCACGTTGTGGTATTCACCGCGCTCGGCGGCGCCGCTGGCGACCACCAGACGGCGGATCGCCAGCGGGCCGATCTCCAGCGCCTGCACGCGCAGGCCGGCGCGACGCAACAGCTCCAGATGGGCTACCTGGGCGGCGTGTGGCACCACCGCCACCAGCGCGGCGCGCTTGCGCTCCTCGCGCACGCGGCGGCGCAGCGGCAGGTAATCGATCACCCAATCGGCCGGCGAGCCACCGATCCGCTCCAGCGTCTGGCGCAGAATCAGTGCCGGCTCGTCCTCGCCCGGGTCGAGGGTGTATTCGAGCATGATCAGGCGCAGGCTGTGCACCGGCGTGCAGGCGACGACGCAGCGCCCGCTAAACGGCTGCGCCGCCAGCGCGCCGGCAACGAAACGGCGCAGGCGGCGCGGCGCGGCGCACAGCTCATCGCGCGCACAGGGATAAGCGCAGCTGCTCGCGGCGCGGATGCGCAGCTCGCCGCCGCTGCGCTGCAATTGCAGCAGGTGCAGTTCGCGCTCGCCCAGCTCGAAGCCGATCGGCCCGATCTCGCCGTCGCCGCCGTGCCGCGCCTCCTCGCCCGGCACGGGGGAGCGCTCGCTTGCCCACTTCGCCGCGCCGGGCAGCAGGCCTGCCAACCTCCCGGACGACCCGCCTGGCAGCCGGCCGAACGAGCGCCCGAAGCGGGCTTCGAAGAGCCCGCCGGGCGCGGAGAGTTTGTCTGCGAGGGGTGGCATCGGGAGCTGATCGATCCGGCGATTGACTGCCCGAAATAGCGGAATAGACGGGCCTTTCTTTAGCTGCGGCGTCACGTTTAAGAGCCGGCCGTGGCCCAGCCGAGAGGGCGTTGGGCAATCCGCGTGCCGCGCTAGGGACAGTCGCCGATGACGATGCGCAGCGCGGCGAGGCGCAGCGCATCGAGATTGCCGAGCCGCGGCGAAGTCATCAGCCGCAGCCGCACGGAGCTGCCGGCGTAGCGGCTCAGATCGACCTCGGCGAGCTGCGACGTGCTGTCGCTGGCCGGGCCGGACAGGCGCAGCAGTTCATCCCAGTTGGCGCCGCCGTCAGCACTCACCTGCACCGCTACCCAGTCATTAGCGTTGTCGAAGCCGCTGCGCCGGTAGTCGAAGCCGAGCGTCACCGGGCTGCCGGAGTAGCCGCTCAGATCCACCGGTCGGTAGATCCCCTCACCGTTGCCGACACCGTTGTCCTTGAGCCGCAGCACGTTGCGGCCATCGTATCTGCCGATGCGGATATCGCCGGCTGAAGGCCCATCGCCCTCGGCCACCTCCACCCAGCGCTTGTCCCAGTTCAGGCTGCCGTCGCTGTTGCTGTAGCTGGCGCTGACGAAGTTGTCGGCGTAGTCGCCCACGCAGGCGCCGGGATCGGGGCCGGGGGGCGGGGGGCTGCCACCGCCGTCATCGCCACCATCGCCCGATGGCGCGGTGGAAAATTCGACGTCGATCGCCACATCGTCGATGAACAGCGCCTCCAGCCCCGTGGCCGGCAGGTTGCCGGTGAAGCTGAAGCGCAGCTGGAAATCGCTGCTGGCGTAATCGAGCACATCGTATTGCTGTCGGGTCGGCACCACCGGCAGGCTGCCATCGAGCGTGAAACTGTCCAGCGTGACCCAGCTGCCGCCGCCGTCGCTGACCTGCAGATCCAGCCGACCGCCGCCGCTGCCCACGGCGGCCAGCTCGAAACTCAGCCACGCCGAACTCGTCGGGTCGATAGAGGTATTCAGATTGGCGGCGCGACCGAGCTGCCGGGCACCGATTTCGCGCGCCGTGCCGTCGCCCTCGCCGCCGATACGCAGGCAGCGACCGCTGGCGCAGTGCACGCTGTCCGCCACGCGCAGCTCGCCGCTCTGCGGGCCGTCCGACTCGCCGCTCTCCAGCCAGCCAACCGACCAGTCCAGCCGGCCATCGCTGCCGCTGTATCCGGCGCCTATCAGCCGGTCCAGATAACTGGTTTCGGAGGCGCGATTGAGACGCCGCAGCCACGCGCTGTCGCCGCCGAGAATGGTCTGATCACAGCGGCCCGGCTCGATGTCCACACCGCGCGGCGCGGTGATGCCGAAATCCCCGGTGGCATAACTGCCGTTGCTCCCGAACGTCAGATCCATCAGCATGCCGAGCCGCGAACCCGAGACCAGCAAGGCCAGATCGCTGCCCGGCAGATGGGCGACGCCGTTGATCGGGTTCTCGGGCATCTGGGCATACCGGCTGTGGCGCAGCTGGCCGTCGAAATCGCTGATGTGAATCCCGCCGGCGGGCGCGCCGTCGCGGTCGCGGTCGCTGCTGATCAGCAGCAGCCCGTCGTGCTGCCAACTGGCGGTGTTGGAGATGAAATCCATGCCCAGCGGCCGGTCGGTGAAGGCCAGCGTGGAGAAGCTGTGGCGGATCTGGCCCTCGGCATCCAGCAGATACACGCCGGCACTGCTCTCGTCGCCGACGGCCAGATGCCCGGCCCAGGGGCCGGTGTCGATCCACGCCGCACCGGTCGGCCTGCCGAGCGAGACATCCAGCCCGCCAAGCGGATTGCCATCGAAATCGGTGATCGAGAGCCGGCCAGCGGCGCTGTCGACCAGCAGCCAGCCACCGGCCGCCGGAACGGCCGCGCCGAACAGCCGCGTGCCGCCGGGCAGATAGCTGAGGCCCCAGCCGTCGCTCAGCGCCGCGGTGGAGAAACCGCCGATGAATGCATCCGGCAGGTAGTTGGCATCGCACTGTGCGGCGATCGGCGCGCAGGCGGTGCGCACCCGCAGACGCTCGACGCTGAAGTGCTCGTCGGGCTGGCTGTAGCCGCTGTGCACGCGCAGCCGCAGACGCGTATCCGCACTGCGCCAGGCGCCGATGTCGTAGCGGCGACGCAGGCTGGCGCCGGCCGGCTGGGCGGCAAAATCCTCCAGCAGCGACCAGCTGCCGCCGCCATCGGCGGAGATCTCCAGCAGCACGCCATCGCTGCCGGGGTCGTCGAAGGCGCTGCGCGCGGCGACCATTTCGAGCACCGCGTAGGCCGCCGCGGAGAGATCCAGCGCGCGCTCGATCGCGGCGCCAGCGGCGGCGTTGTCGCTGAGCTGCAGCCGGCCGGATTCGATGTAAACGTCGCCACCAGTGGCGCCGCCGCCGGCACCGTCGCGCTCGCGCCAGTCGCCGGCCCAGCTCAGCTCGCCATCGTGGTTGCCGTAGCTGGCTGCGGCGAAATCGTCGCGATAGCTGCCGGCGCCGCACTGGCGACCGCAATCGCGGCCGCATTCGCAGGCGTGGTCGATCTGCAGGCGCGGGCGCAGCTGCGGGTCTTTGGCGTCACCGCTGGCGAACCGGGCGTCGTCGATCCCGCCGCTGGCGATCAGCACCAGACCGTGGTTCGGGTAGCGCCCGCTGTGCCAGCCGCGCAGCAGTTCGGTGATGTCCCAGCGGTAGCGCTGGCCAGGGCTTGCGCCGGCGAAATCGACGCGCGCCACCGGGGCGACGGCGTCGTAGGCCGCCGGCCAGCTCCAGGCGCGGCCATCATCGGCCTGATCCCAACTGGCCTCGCTCTCGCTCCACGGCTGCAGCAGGCGATAGGCGGTGATCGCGCCATCCTCACCGCCATCGCCGTCCAGCGATTGCAGCGACAGACCGAGCTGTGCCGAGCTGACGTGGCTCTGCTCGGGCAGCGCGTCGAGATCGAATTCGATCAGCGCGTAGTAGCGCGAATCGTCGTCGTCCAGCCGCAGGTGATCGCTATCGCCGTGGTTGTGGTCGCTGTTCGACTCGTGGATGTAGGCCTCTTTGAGCGCCGCCCCGGGGTCGAGCAGCAGGCGCTCGCCGGGCTGATAGGCGGGCATCGCATCGCGCAGCAATTGGCCGCTCGGGCCGTCGTCCAGCGCGGCTTTGATCTGCAAGCGCACCGGCGAGCCCTGCTGCGGGCTGAAGCTGGCGCTGTAACTGCCGGTGCCGAAGCGCTGCTCGGGCAGCGCGTAAGCGGCGCAGCCGGCGTTGGCCAGCAGCCACTGGGCATGGCCGGCGCCGGCCTGCAACAGATAGTCGAGCTGCTGGCGGCGCAGCTCGGCATCGCCCGACAGGTTGCCGCCGGCCTGCAGGTTCAAGGCCGCGACCAGCGCCGCCAGCAGGCTGATCGCCAGCAGCACCGAGATCAGCACGAAGCCATCTGCACGGCGCCTGTGCGCGCCGCGGCTGGCGGCGGCCACGCGCTGTCCGCGGGTATCGGCGGCGCCGCTCACAGGCCACCGCCGATGCGCACGCTGGCGCTCAAACTGTGGCTGCGAACCCCATCAACACGGTATTCGAGCAGAATGTCGATCAGCTCGTCGCGACCGCCGGGCAGCGCCACGCGCTCGACGCGAAAGCGCGTCACACCCTCCAGCAGGACTTCGGTGGCGGTGTCGCGACCATCGATATCGCCATCGCCGTCGGCATCCCAGGGCAGTGGCGTCTGCTCGAGGAGCCGGCCATCGCGCAGGTAGAACACCAGCGGGTCGAGCCAGTCTTCATCGACGCGGCCATCCTCGTCGTCATCGGCCGCGTCGCCCTCATCGACCGCGCCGTCGCCGTCGTCATCGATGCCGCGCACACCGGGCGCGCCGTCGCCGTTCATGTCCGCACCGGGGTCCTCGTCGAAATTGTTGTCGCCGTCGTCGTCGATGCCGTTGATCGGGTCCTCGCTCTGGCTGGCGTCCTCGTCGTCGTCCGCGCGCATCCAGGTGGCGGCGTCGATAAAGCCGTTGTCGTTGTCGTCGATGTTGCGCACGCCGTTGTCGTTGTCGTTGCTGGCGTCGGCGGGCAGGTCTTCATCGAAGCGGCCGTCGCCGTCGTTGTCGGCGTCGGCGATGCCGTCGGCATCGAGGTCGAGATGGCGCGGCAGGCGCAGTGCCAGCACGCCGCTGGCGTACAGCGGCATGCCGAAATAGCTGCCGATCCGGGTTGGTGGCTGGCGACCATCGCGGATGTGCTCGGCGATGGCGGTGTCGGGCTTGTCGCGCAGCGGCAGGATCAGCCCGGGACTGTGCGCCGCGGCGTCGAGCATGCGCTGCATGGCGAAGGCGCCGGCGCGCGCCAAACGATGCTGCGCACCGGCCTCCTCGCGCAGCGCCAGGGCGGCGCCGATGACGCCGTCCACGGCGACCATCAGCAGGCCGCCGATGAGCGTGGCGATGAGCAGCTCCAGCAGACTGAGGCCGCGCTGGCGACGGCCACTGACACGACGCGCGCGGTTCATCGGCACAGGCTCATTGACGCAGGCTCATCGACGCAGGCTCAGGGCGTCCAGCACAGCGCCGCCGTCTTCGTCCAGCACGCGCACGCGCAGGGCGTCCACCGGGCTGTCATCGCCGCTGTAGGGGTTGGCGTCGCCATCCAGATCCGGGTCGGCGATGGTCGCGGAGTCGCCGTCGCCATCGAGGTTGCCGAAGTCGTGCAGCTGCAGCTGCACCAGCAGGCGCCCCGCGCTGCCCGGCGGGTCGGACCAGCGGCTCGCGGCGCGCGCGTCGTTGTGCAACGCGGCCTCGGCGAGCAGCGCGCCAAAGGGCTCGGCGAGCACCGCCTCCATCCGCGCCCGCCGCGCCAGCTGGCGCTGCTGCAGATCGGCGCTGTGCGCAGCGATTGACAACGCGCTGCGCAGCGCATCCAGCGCCGGCACCAGCGCCAGCGCCAGCAGCGCCGCGGCGAGGATCACTTCGATGTAGCCGAGACCACGCTGGCGATGCGCGCTCACTGCAGCACCACCCGGCCGCTGAGCGGCAGCACGCGGATGATGCGCCGGTGACCGGCGAAGCGCAGGCCGATCCTGCCGCCGAGCAGGCGATGGGCGACGCCGTCGCGAATCTGCACCGGCCGCCCGCGGGCGTCGAAATGCAGGTGGCTCTGCGCTTCGCCGAGACCGTCGAAACGAAACACCACGGCGACGCTCGCCTGCCGGGCACCGGCCGCCTCGATGGGGCCATCCCAGGGCTGGCGCGACAGCGGTTCGAGCAGCGCTTCGCCGATCGCGAAAGGCGAGCCGGCGGTGTTCACGCGATAGGCGATGAGCTTTTTGACCGCGCTGTCGGCGTCGGATGCGGCGATCGCCACGCCGTAGGGTCGGCCCTCGCGTCGGGCGGTGTCGCGGGCCTGGCGCAGCGCTGCGGCAACACGCTGCGCGGCGCTGTCGAGATGCTCCGGGTCGATGCCGCCGAAACGCGGCAGAGCGACGCTTGCGGCGATGCCGATGATCGCCAGCACGATCAGTATCTCCAGCAGGGTAAAGCCCGCATCGCGCCGCTGCATGTCAGTGGCTCCGAGCGGGCGTCACGCTGCTGAAAACCGGGCGGCGAGCGCCGCTCAGCGGTCGTAGTAGCCGTTGATGTTGGCGATGAACTTGCCGGAGACCTTGTCGAACCACCAGCCGCCGGCATCGGTGCCGGTGGCGGTGATGTCGCCCTCGCTGGCGCCGGAGTTGATCAACAGCGCGCTGCTGCCGTCGATGGGGTTGCTGGGCAGGCTCTGCTTTTTCAGATAGGGGCCGTACTTGTGGGTCGCATCCTTGCTGGTGGAGACGCTGCCGTCGGCCGCGGTGAACTGGGTGAGCTGGTTGGTGAATGCCGCCACCGTACCGGCAGCGTTGCTGCCGTCGCTGGCCGCCGCCGGGTAGACGCTGCCGTGCTGGTGGTAGTACAGCTCGATGGCGTTGCGCATCTCGGCCAGCGAGGAATCCAGCGCGGACTCCTTGGCATCGGCGGTCGAACTGGAGAACTGCGGCACCACGATGGCGGCGAGAATCGCCAGAATGATCACCACGATCAGCAGCTCGACGAGGGTGAAGCCGCGCTGCTGGCGCGGCGCCGGGGTGAGCGAGGCGGCGGCGGGTTCTGCGTTCAAGCGGTGTAAATCCATGCTGGGATCCTCTGACTAGACCGGTAGTTGGCTGTCCGGCTGCGCCGGGAATACAGGCCGGCTATCGGCCGCCGCGCAGAGGGCTTTAGCGCCGCCGCACGGCTCAGTTGACGGCCCGCGAAACCTGAAAAATGGGCAGGATCAGCGAGCTGACCAGCAGCCCCACCAAGGCCCCCATGACCACCAGCATCAGCGGCTCGGCAACCCGCGCCACGGTTTTCAGCCGCGCCATCAGCTCGCGCTCGTAAAAGGTCGCGACGCGCTGCATGACGGTGGCCAGATTGCCGCTCTGCTCGCCGGTATCGATCATCTGCACCACCAGATCGGGGACGAAATCGACGCCGCTGAAGCCTTCGCTGAGACCGCGCCCGGCCTTCACGCCCTCGACCACATCGTCCAGCCAGGCGCGGTAGACGTGGTTGCCGACCACCTCGCGGCAGGCCGTCATGGCATCCAGCAGCGCCACCCCGTTACGCAGCGACAGCGACAACACGCGCAGCGTCTGCGCCAGGTAGAACTCGCTGAACAGGCGGCCGAGAAACGGCGCGCGCAGGCGCAGACCGTCCAGCCACAGGGCGCCGGCCGGTCGGCGCAGCGCGGCCAACAGCGCCAGGCCGCCGCCGAGCAGCGCGGCGAGGTAGACATGCCAGTACTCGGCGAGCGAGGCCGACAAGTCCATCAGCAGGCGGGTGGTCAGCGGCAGCTGGTTGGCGATGCCGGCGAACAGCTCGGCGAACTTGGGGAACACCGCGGTGAGAATGAACACCACCACGGCCAGCGAAAAGGCCAGCAGAAAGGCCGGATAGGACAGCGCGCCGAGCATCGCCGAACGCAGTTCGGCGCGGCGCTCCTCCATCGCCGTGAGCTGCTCCAGCACCTCGCCCAAAAAGCCGCCCTGCTCGCCAGCGGCGACCAGATTGACGTAGGTGGCGTCGAACACCTGCGGATGGCGCGCCAGCGCCCGCGAGAACAGCGTGCCGCTGCTGACATCCTCCAGCAGCTGCTCGACGATGGCGCGCATCGCCGGCTCGTCGGCCTGGCGCAACAGGGCTTCCAGTCCGCTGTGCAGCGGGTTGCCGGTGCTCAGCAGCAACGCCAGCCGCTCGGTGAAGAAGGCGCGCGATTTGCGCGTCACCGCGGCGCCATCGCGCCGCAGGCCGAACCGTCGGCCGGCCGCGGGCGGCGCCGCGGCGCGCGTCGAAGTCAGCTCTATGGCCATCGCACACCCAATCGCAGCCCCAATCGCAGCCCCACTGGTCGGCCCACTGACCGGCGCGACGGCGCGATCGCCGACCGACTCAGCACCGGGTCACCCGCATGATTTCCTCCAGCGTGGTGTCGCCGGCCAGCGCGCGCGTCACGCCGGCGTCGTAGAGGCTGGGCACCTCGCGCTCGCGCAGATGCGCGGTGAGCTGATCGCGCGATGGATTGACGACCATCAGCCGCTGCGTGCTGTCGTCCACCTCGAACAGCTCGTGGATCGCCAGTCGGCCCTTGTAGCCGGAGTCGTAGCAGTGGTTGCAGCCCTTGCCGCGGTACATGCGGACATTGTCCTGAGTGCTCACCCCGCGGCGCTCCAGCGTCACCGCCGGCGCCATGTAGGACACCTTGCAGTGCGGGCAAATGGTGCGCACCAGGCGCTGCGACACGACGCCGATCAGCGCCGAGGACAGCAGATAGGGCTGGATGCCCATATCGAGCAGGCGGGTGATCGCGCCGATGCTGTCGTTGGTGTGCAGCGTCGAGAGCACCAAGTGCCCGGTGAGCGCCGCCTGCACGGCAATCTCGGCGGTCTCGCGCTCGCGGATCTCGCCGACCATGATGATGTCCGGGTCCTGGCGCAGCACGTGCTTGAGCAATCGCGCAAAGCCGAGGCCGATGTTGTCGCGCACCTGATTCTGGTTGATGGTATCGAGCTGGTATTCGACCGGGTCCTCGATGGTGACGATGCTCTTCTCGACACTGCTCAAGTGATTGATCGCCGCGTACAGCGTGGTGGTCTTGCCGCTGCCGGTCGGCCCGGTGACCAGCAGCAGGCCGTGGGCGCGGTGCAACAGCCCGGTGAACTGCGCCAGGTGGTCGCCGGACAGGCCAAGCCGCTCCACCTCCATCACCGTCTGCGACTTGTCCAGCACGCGCAGCACCACCTTCTCGCCGTAGATGCCGGGCAGCGAGCTGAAGCGCAGATCGATCACCCGCCCCTGGGTGAACACCTGGATGCGGCCATCCTGCGGCAGGCGGCGCTCGGCGATGTCCAGACTGGCCATCACCTTCAGTCGCGACACCAGCGCCGGAAACATATCCTGCGGCGGACTCATCACCGGGTAGAGCAGGCCATCGATGCGAAAGCGCACGTGGCACTGGTTGCGGCCCGGCTCGATGTGGATATCGCTGGCGCCGTCGCGCACCGCGCGCTGCACCAGGCCATTGATCAGATTGATGACCGGACTGCCGGCCGCCAGCTCGTCGATCGCCGTGTAGTCGGCGGACTGGCTCTCCACCAGCTGCAGGTCGTCATCGACATCGAGCTGGCCGATGAACTCGGAGAGATTGCCGCCGGCGCTGCGCGCCTCGGCGGCGCACTTGTGGATATCATCGCGGCTCGCCAGCACCGGCTGCACCCGGCAGCCGCTGTGCTCCTCGACCACATCGAAAGCGGCGATATCCTGCGGCCCGGCGGTGGCCAGAAACAGGTCGCCGTGGATGCGGAACAGCGGCAACACCTGCAGCCGTCGCGCCAGCTCCTCGGGCAGCAGCGGCACCACCGCCGGGTCGTAGAGGCCGCTGCGCAACTGCACCCAGGGCAGGTCGAGCTGCTCGGCCAGCACCGGCAGCAGATCGGCCTCGCGCACCGCGCCGCTGTCCACCAGAATCGCGCCCAGCTTGCCGCCCTCGCGCTGCTGGCGCTGCACCGCTTCCTCCACCGCCGCCTCGCTGGCCAGCCCCAGCTCCAGCAGCCGCGCGCCGAGGCGGAAGCCACGCCCGGCCGGCGTCGCCTGCACCGCGGCATCGCCAGCCGGCGGCGTCTCGCAATCGATGGCGCGATCGACGCCGGTGATGCGGAACACCTCGCGCAGCAGCTGGTTGAGATTGCGCGCGCGCAGCCCACCGCCGAGGCGCAGCAAACGCCGGCAGGCATCCAGCAGCACCTCCAGCGCGGCGCTGTCGATCAGCGGCACGCGGGTGAAATCGACCAGCACATGCCAGTCGTTGCCGGCGATGCAGGTCTCCAGCTCGGCGGCCAGTGGCGCCGCGGCGCCGGCGCCGCACAGCGCGCCATCGGGTGCCAGCAGCACCCAGTAGCCAAAGCTGGAGCGCGACACCTCAAGCACTTTTGCGCGCCCCGACGCCGCCATCCTGCCAGTCGGCCGACCCACCTGCGCCAGCCTCTGCCCGCAGTCGCGCCAGCAGCGCCGACAGCGGTTCCGGTCGGCCGATGCCGTAACCCTGCAGATAATCGCTGCCCAGCGCGGCGACCAGCGCGCCGACCTGGGCATCCTCGACAAACTCGGCCACCGTGCACAGACCGATCAGGTGGGCGACGCGGTTGATCGACTCGACCATCGCCACGCTCACCGGATCGCCGAGCACTTCGCGGACGATGCTGCCGTCGATCTTCAGGGTGTCCACCGGCAGAGATTTGAGATAACCGAAAGAACTCAGGCCACTGCCGAAATCATCCAGCGCAAAGCGCACACCGCGGGCACGCAGCGACTCGATCAGCCGCGTGGCGTCGGACAGGTTGGCCACCGCGGCGGTCTCGGTAATCTCAAGGCACAGCCGCTGGCACAGGGCGCTATCGTCCAGCTCGCCGTGCAGGAAATCGAAAAACTCGTCGTTCAGCGACTGCCCGGATAGGTTGACCGACAGCTTCAGCGGCAAGTCCGGCCGCGTGGCCAGCACCTCGCGCAGCACGGCGATGGCATCGCTGACCACGCGGCGATCGATCTCCGGCATCAGTCGGTAGCGCTCGGCGGCGCTGATCAGCTGAAAGGGCTCGACGATCTGATCGCGCTCGTCGAGCAGGCGCAGCAGCACCTCGTAGTGCGAGCCGCCACCGCGCCCCGGTGCGGGGCGAATCTCCTGCGCGAACAGCTGCAGACGATTCTCCGCCAGCGCCCACTGGATGCGCGGCAGCCACTCCACCGTGCTGCTGTGATCGCGCACCGAATCGGCCTGTGGATCGTAGCAGCGCACCTGGCCACGGCCGCGCTCCTTGGCCAGAGCGGCGGTCACTTCGGCGGCCGACAGCACGGCGTTGCCGCTGGCCAGAGCGGTGTCGATGGGCACTACCGCGACCGTCGCGCTGACTTCGTAGCGGCGCTCCTGCCAGACGAAACACAGCCCGCGCAGCGAGCGCGCCGCACGTTCTGCCAGGCGCAGAGCGGTCGCTGTGTCCGACTCCAGCAGCAGGCCGAATTCATCGCCATTCAGGCGGCTGATGGCCGAACAGCCCTCGAACAGCGCCAGTAGCCGCGCCGCGACACGCTTGAGCAGCTCGTCGCCGGCGGCATGGCCGCAGCTGTCGTTGAGCACGCTGAACTGGTCCACATCCACCAGCAGCAGGTGGCCGCGGGAGGCGGCCCCGGCTGCGGCCTCGTCCGTGGCCTCGTCCGCGGCCTGGGCAGCGAACAGCGCGCCATCCAGTCGGACTGCGAAGCCGCGCCGGTTGAGCAGGCCGGTCAGACGGTCGTAGTTGGCATTGACCAGCGTGGCGACCTGCTCGGCGAGCACCCGCAGCAGCCGCCTGTCACTATTGGTGAAGGCGCTCTGCGCGCGCGACTTGGCCGCTGCGACCATGCCCTGCACGCCGCCGTGCACATCGCGCACCGGCACTCCGGCGATGCGCAGCGCGCTCTCGCCACCCGCTGCGCCGGTGAGATCATTGAACACCAGCGCATCGCCGTCGCGGCGCAGGCGTTGCTGCAGCTGCGGCTGCAGACGGCGCCACTCGGCGGCGGCCTGCTCGCTCAAACCATTCGCCCCGGTATCCGGCCCGCTGGCCGGTGGACCGACCTCGAGATCGATCTGTGCGCCGGGCAGCAGCAGGATCACAGAGGCGATATCGAGGTAGCCGCTGTAGTCTTCGAGCATGCGCCGCAGCTGCTCGTCGGAAGAGCCGTCGGCGTAGTGCTCGGCGGTCTCCTCCAGGCTGTAAATGAGATTCAGCTCCTCGTAGCGGTGCTCCAATTCGCCGGCCATCTCGTCGAGCTCTTCAGCGGCGAGGAAGGCCTCCCGCAAACAATCGCCGAGCGCCGCCAGACGCGCGCGATCGACCGCCGCCGGGCCGCCAGCGCTGCGCGCGCAGTGCAGCCCCAGATAGCGCCGCCCGCCGGGCAGGCTGTCGGGCAGCGCCAGCAGCAGTGATCGATCATCGGCGAACGAACCGCCCGCGCGCACCGCGGCGGCGAAGCGCGCCGCCAGCTCAGCGTCGGGCGGCGCATCGCGCGCGGCGAGCAGTGCGCCATCGGCATCCAGCAACACCAGGTTGAGCCGCTCGCCAGCGTCGAGCCCGAGCAGGCGGCGATAGTGATTCAGCGGTGGCAGCGGCCCGCTGCCGATATCTGCGCTCATCGCGCCCCCTCACCGCGCAGGCTGTCGAGCATCGCCCGCACCTGGCGGATGCTCACCGGCTTTTCCATGTAGCGAATGTCGGATTGCTGATCGACCCAGTCACGCAGTTCTTCGTCGGCTACCGCGGTGACCAGAATGATGTACGGCTGTCGCCGCGCGGTGTCGCTGCGCAGTGCCTGACAGAGTTTGCGTCCGTCCATGCGCGGCATTTGGTAGTCGGTCATCAGCACGTCGAAATCGCGCTCGCCAAGCAGCCCCAGCGCCTGCTCGCCGTGGCTGGCCGCGGTGACTTGGTAGCCCTCGCGGGACAGCGCGCGCGACAGCACGCGGACGATGTGCGGCTGGTCGTCCACCAGCAGAATGCTGGACACCCGCGGCCTTTGCGGATCGTCGCTCATGCTGACTTCCGGTAGGGCACGGTGGTGGCGTGCAGCACGATGGTGAAGGTGCTGCCGGTGCCGGGCTGGCTGTCGAGCAGCAGCTCGCCGCCGTGCAGCTCGACCACTTCGCGCACCAGCGACAGGCCGAGGCCGTGGCCGGCGCGCTGGCGCACCTGGTCGTCGTCGGCGCGATAGAACTTGTCGAACACCCGCGACTGCTGGTCGGCGGCGATGCCGATGCCGCTGTCCTGCACCCAGATTTTGATGCCGTCGTCGAACTCGGCGGCGCCGAGCACCACCTCGCCACCGGCACGGTTGTACTTGATGGCGTTGGTGATCAGGTTGTTCAGCGCCACGCGCAGCAGGTCTTTGTCCAGCCAGCCCGGGGACAGGTTCTGTGGAAACTCGCCGCCGAGGCGCAGGCCGGCTGCGCGGGCAGAGGCGGCGTGGCTGTCCAGCAGACTGTTGAGCAGATCGTCAACCTTGGTGCGACTGCGGTTCAGCGTCAGGCTGCCCATCTCGATGCGGGTGATGCTGAGCATGTTGTGCACCAGCGCGGAGACGTGATCGATCTGATCGTGGATGACGTTCGCGGCATCGATCCGCAGCGCCTCGTCGGCGCCATCCTCGCCCTGCAGGCTCTCGGCGTGCATGGCGATGATCTGCAGAGGGTTTTTCAGCTCGTGGGCGACGTTGGCGACAAAATCGCTGCGCGCCTGGCGGGCCATGATTTCGGCGGTGATATCGCGACACAAAACCAGCGTGCCGCCGCCGCTATCGGTCGATCGCTGGCCATCGCCGGCCGTCGGCAAGGGGTGTGCGCTGAGCGCGACGCGCCCCTGCGGCTTGCCCGGCGGGGCCACTTCGAGGCGCGCATTGGGCGTGCCGCGAGCGCTGCCGAAATGGCCGTTATATTGGCTGCTGTACTGGCCGATGGCCTGGACGAGGAACTGGCAGACCGCCGCGTCTTCGCACCAGCTCTGCGGATGGCGCCCGGTGATCGGCTCGTCACCGCTGCGAAAGAGGCTGCGAAAGGGCTCGTTGGCAAAGCTCACCGCACCGCTCTCATCGAGCACCAGCACGCCCTCGGGCAAGGCGTCGAGGATCGCCTCCGCGCGGTGCTGGCGGTAGACGAGCACGCGCGACGAGGTCTCCACCATGCGGCGTTCGCCCTCCAGCGTGGCGACCCGTCCGCTGGCCTGTTCGAGGGCGCGGTTGACGCGCGCCACGAATTCGCCCAGCTCGCCGTCGAACTGCACCGGCAACGGCTGCGATTGCGACACGCCGTCGGCCAGCAGCCGCGAGACCTGATCGCCAGCGGCCTGCAATCCGCGCGCCTCGCGCCGCACCAAGGCGTAGAACAGCGCGGCCATCAGGAATACCGGCAGCGCCAGCCCGGCGAGGAAGGACAGCTGACGGCGATCCGGCAGCCAGCCGGGATCGCGATAGCCGATCCGCACCTGGCCGCGCAGCTCGCCATCGACCAGCAGCGGGGCGTGGAATTCGCGGTAGCCCGGGCCGTCGTCAGCGGCCACGCGACGCTCGCCGATCCAATCGCTGGGCGCGCTCGGCAACGGCACCCAGGGCACCACCACGCCCTCGGCGGCGGCGCTGGCCAGTGGCTCGCCGTCGCTGCGGCTGAGCGTAACGTAGGCGAAATCGTCATCGCTCTGGCTGCTTTGCAGCAGCTGCAGCGGGCCGTGCCAATCGGCGCTGGCGCGCAGCGTCGATTCCGGCATGCGCGCCAGCAGGCGGGCGACGTGCAGACCCTGGGCGCGGATCTGTGCGCTGCGCTCGGCGCGCTGTTGCAGGTGCAGCAGTGCCAGCAGGCTGCCGACCACCAGCAATGACACGGCGATCATCAGGAATCCGTAGCGCTCACTTTTCATTGCCGTGCCGATCACTCGCATTGTGCAGCAGTTGCGGGTAGGCGAGCTGCATCCAGGTGCAGCACGCAGGCTAGATGTCGGCCGTGGGGCGATGCGCTTGAGCGCGGCGGTGGGGCTTTGCGGCTTGGCGATTGCGGGTGGGCGCCGCTGGCTCAACCGAGCGGACGCAGCGCGCGCCGCCGGCGGGTGGCCGGCGGCGCACGATCAGAGCGGGGGACTGCCAATCGGCGACCCGCGGCCGCAGATCGGCTCGGCGGGTCGCGGCGCGGGTTCAGTAGCGCAGCGTCGGCCGCGAGGGCTCAGCGACGCGGCATCAGCGCGCGTTGGCCACCCAGGCGGCGACCCGCTCGGGGTGGGATTCGATGTACTCGCTGACGGCCTGATCGAGAATCACCTTGGTGCCGCGCAGCATCACCGCCTGCAACTCGTCGAGGGGGATCTCGAAGCCGGCGAAGAAATTGGCCAGCTTGGGGAAGTCGGCGCTGAAGCCGGGGCGGCCCATGCTGTGGATGGTCTGTGTCTCGCCGAAGATCTTTTTCGGGTCTTCGATGAAGCGCAGATCCCACTCGGCGAACATCCAGTGCGGCCGCCAGGAGCCCGCCAGCACCCAGCGCTGCTCGGCGACGGCGCGGCGGATCGAGGCGATCGCCGATACTTCGTTGCCGTAGACGATGGTGTAACCGTCGAGGCCGTACTCGTCCATCGCGGTGCGCAGCTGCTCCATCATCCCGGCGCTCTCGCCGAGGCCGGCGATGCGCCCGCGCAACTGGCGCTTGACCTCTGGCTTGGGCAGATCCTCGAAGCTGTTGAAGACGTCCTCGGGCACATAGCTGGGAACCACCCAGCCGATCAAGCCGCCGCCATAAGCGACGCCGAGATCCTCAAACACGCGGTCGTGCTTGTCCAGGTAGTCTTCGTGCACCGGCAGCCAGGCCATCAGCATCACGTCGACTTCGCCATCGGCCATCGCCTGAAAGATGTTGCCGATGTTGTCGAACACCATTTCCACGTCGTAGCCGAGCTCGTCGCGCAGGATGCGCTCGGCGATCATGCTGATCGCCTCGGCATCGGCCCAGGAAGTCCAGCCGATGCGAATCTTTTCACCTGCTGCCAGTGCCGGGGAGACGGGCAGCGACAAGCTCAGCAGCAGGCTCAGGAGCAGCGCGCCACGGCGCGCCAGGCAGCGAAGGAATGCCATGATTCCCTCCAGGTTGGGGATTGTTTGCCGGGGCCGGGAAGTAGCCACGTCCGCCTGTGTGCCGCGACCCGGAAATTCATCCGCGAGCCTGCGCTTTCACGCCGGCCGGCTCCGTGAATGGCATCCCAAAGTCAAAGGGTTGACAGCGGTTGATGCAGTGCGACGTGAGCGATGTCAGCCTTTGCCCGCCACCGTGCCGACAGCGGCCCAAAGCTGGACGGGGGTTGCGCTCAGCGGGTCTTGGCTGCAGCCGCCGCCAGCCACTGCTCGCGCAGTTCCGGATGCTGTTCGAGAAAGCGCCGCGCCGCCAGGCGGTGGCCGATACCCAGATCGCGCATCTGCGCCAGCAATGCGTCGAGATCCGCGCGCGGCACGCTGAAGGTGCGCAGCAACGCCACCAGCCGTGGCGCCTCGCTGGCGAAGCGCGCGTTGACGCCCAGGCGCACTGCGTCGCGCGGATAGGCACTGCCCTGCGGATCGCCCGCGCGCGCGGTGATCAGGCCATTCCAGCGGGCCTCGTCGTAGCCCGGCTCGTCGAGCAGAATCAGCTCGCGGGCGCCGAGCAGCCAGCTCGGCCCCCAGTAGTAGGCGACGAAGGGTTCGCCGCGCGCGTAGTGGCGCAGCAGCGTATCGAGCAGCTTCTCGCCGCTGCGCGGGCGGTAGTTGGTGAACTCGCGGTGCAGGCCGTAGGCGCGCAGCTTGTTGCTGTTGATGATCTCGCAGGACCAGCCCAGCGGGCAGTTGTAAAAGCGCCCGCGGCCGGGGTTTTCCGGGTCGCGGAACAGCTCCGCGTAGCGCATCAGATCATCGACGTGGACCAGATCCGGCGCCCGCGGCGCGAGATCGCGGGCCGGATCGCCATCGACCAGATAGCGCGGCACGAACCAGCCCTGCACCGCGCCTTCGACGCTGACGCCGAGATCGAGCACCGCACCGCGGCTCAGCGCGGCGCGCCAGCGGTGGCGGAAGTTGGTTTCCCAGACCTCCATCATCACATCGAGCTCGCCGTCGGCGAGTTCGTCGAACTGCACCAGGGTGGCGCCGTCCTCGCTCTGCGTGGCGCAGCCGAAGTTCTCCTCGAACAGCTCGCGGACGATCTCGGTGAGCAGGCGGTTGCTGTCCCAGTCCAGCCCGGCAAAACGCACCGGGCGATCCAGTTCGCAGGCGCCGCGCGCGCCACTGGGCGCGGCGAACAACGACAGGACGAGAAGAAGATGGCACAGGAGTCGCTGGGAATTCACTGGAGCTCGACACGGGCGGCGCGCGGCGCCGGGGCTGACAAGATAGGGAAACCGCTGCCGAACGCTTTGTCAAACGCGACGCCACCTTGCCCGCGCCGTGTCCGACAACAGCCTGCTGCGACGCGGCAGCGGCTGGATTAGAATCGCGCCACTCATCGTCACAGCCCGCCACCGGAGTTCGCATGTCCGCCACCCGCTTTACCGGCACGGATAACTACGTCGCCACCGACGACCTGAAAATGGCGGTCAACGCCGCCCTCACCCTCAGCCGGCCACTGCTGATCAAGGGTGAGCCGGGTACCGGCAAGACCCAGCTGGCCGAGGAGGTCGCCGCCGCGCTGAATGCCCCGCTGCACACCTGGCACATCAAATCCACCACCCGCGCACATCAGGGCCTGTACGAGTACGACGCGGTGTCGCGGCTGCGCGATTCGCAGCTCGGCGACGAGCGCGTCCACGACATCGCCAACTACATCCTCAAGGGCAAGCTGTGGCAGGCCTTTGAGAGCGAGCAGCGCGCGGTGCTGCTGATCGATGAAATCGACAAGGCCGACATCGAATTCCCCAACGATCTGCTGCAGGAGCTGGATCGCATGGAGTTCGACGTCTACGAAACCCGCCAGCGCATCAGCGCAAAACAGCGGCCGCTGGTGATCATCACCTCCAACAATGAAAAAGAGCTGCCGGATGCCTTCCTGCGCCGCTGCTTTTTCCACTACATCCAGTTCCCGGATCGGGAAACGATGCAGGCGATCGTCGAGGTGCACTACCCGGGGCTGAAAAAAGACCTGCTCAGCGCCGCGCTGGAGGTGTTTTTCGATCTGCGCGAAGTGCCCGGACTGAAGAAAAAGCCGTCCACCTCCGAGCTGCTCGACTGGCTGAAACTGCTGCTCGCCGAAGACATCCCGCCGGAGGCGCTGGGTGCCGACGACCCGCGCACCATCCTGCCCAAACTGCACGGCGCGCTGTTGAAAAACGAGCAGGACGTACACCTCTTCGAGCGGCTGATCTTCATGAATCGCCGCCGCCGCGAGCAGAACTGAGCGCGGCCGCGACACCATGTTCATCGGCTTCTTTCTCAAGCTAAAAGCCGCCGGCGTGCCGGTCTCGCTGACCGAGCTGCTGGCGCTGCATCAGGCGCTGGACGCCCATGTCAGCGGCTTTTCCATCGAGGATTTCTACTATCTGTCGCGGCTGGTGCTGGTGAAAGACGAGCGCCACTACGACCGCTTCGACCGCGTCTTCGCCGAGCATTTCGAAGGCGCGGTCGCGCTGCTCGACGAGCTGTTCGGCGAGATTCCCGAAGAATGGCTGCGGCGCGAGGCAGAGCGCCTGCTCAGCGAGGAAGACAAAAAGAAAATCGAATCCCTCGGCGGCTGGGACAAGCTGATGGAGACACTGAAAAAGCGCCTCGAAGAGCAGCAAGGGCGCCATCAGGGCGGCAACAAGTGGATCGGCACCGGCGGCACTTCACCCTTCGGCGCCCACGGCTACAACCCGGAGGGCATCCGCATCGGCCAGGACGAATCGCGCCACCGCCGCGCGGTAAAGGTCTGGGACAAGCGCGAGTTCCGCAACCTCGACGACAGCGTCGAGCTGGGCACGCGCAACATCAAAATGGCACTGCGCAAACTGCGCCGCTTCGCCCGCGAGGGCGCGGCCGAGGAGCTGGATCTGGACGACACCATTTACAGCACCGCGCGCAATGCCGGCTACCTCGATCTGAAAATGGTCCCGGAGCGGCACAACGCGGTGAAAGTGCTGCTGTTTCTCGATGTCGGCGGCTCGATGGACGACCACGTGCGCGTCTGCGAGGAGCTGTTCTCCGCCGCGCGCGGCGAGTTCAAGCACCTCGAATACTTCTACTTCCACAATTTTTTGTACGAGGGCGTGTGGCGCGACAATCGCCGCCGGCACAGCGAACGCATCCCGACGATGGATGTGCTGCACCGCTATCCGGCCGATTACAAACTGATTTTCGTCGGCGACGCGACCATGAGCCCGTATGAGATCAGCGTCCACGGCGGCAGCGTCGAGCATTGGAACGAAGAGCCGGGCGCGGTCTGGTTGCAACGCATGCTGGCGGTCTACCAGCACGCGATCTGGCTGAACCCGGAGCCGCAGATCCGCTGGGATCGGGTGTTGTCGATCCGCATGACCCGCGAGCTGATGGGCGAGCGGATGTTTCCGCTGACCGTCGCCGGCCTCGAAGACGGCATCGCCGAACTGAAAAAGCGCCGCGCCTGAACGCTCAGGCGAGAGCCGCGGCGCGGCGCTCGCGGTACAGCACGTAGAGCCCCGCGGCGATCACCACCGCGCAGCCGGCGACGGTGTAGCGATCCGGCAGCTCGCCCCAGAACAGATAGCCGAAGGACACCGCCCAGATCATCGCGGTGTAATCCAGCGGCGCCAGCAGCGAGGCCTCGGCGCGAGAATAGGCGGCGCTCAGGCCGTAGTGGCCGACCGCGCTGAGCACCCCCACGGCGGCGACCAGCAGCAGCTCGGCAGCACTCGGCAGCTGCCACAGAAACGGCATCAGCAGCCCCGACCCCAGACAGGCCACCAGCGCTTGCCAGAGCACCATGCTGCCGGCGGATTCGGTGTCCGCCATGCGCCGCGTCTGCACCATCATCAGCGCGTAGGCCAGCGCCGCGCACAGCGCCAGCAGCGAGCCGCTGGTGAAGTCCTGCCCCAGCGGGCGAACGATGATCAGCACCCCGGCGAAACCCAGCAACACGCCGAACCAGCGCCGCGGCCCGACCCGCTCCTTCAGCCACAGCGCCGAGAGCGTGGCGATGAACAGCGGTGCGGCGAATAGAATCGCCACCGCCTGGGCCAGCGGGATCTGCGTCACCGCGGTGAAAAAGCACAAAAAGGCGAGCAGGCCCATCAGGCCGCGAAACAGGTGCGCGCCGGGTCGCGTGGTCACCAGCGTGACGCGGCGGCCGGTGCAGGCACTGGCGATGAGCACGCAGACCATCACCACCCAGGTGCGCAAAAAGACGATCTGCGGCACCGGAATCGCCGCCCCGATGTATTTGACCAGGGCATCCATCAGCGATAGCGAAAACACCGCCAGCAGCGCTAGCAGGCAGCCTTGCAGGGTGCGATTGTGCAGGACGCTCACCGGCGCCACCCGACGGGTGCGCACGGCGGGTGAAACCAGACCGGCATGGGATGACCTCTCACAGGGGCGACTGCGCCCGATGCGGCGACGTCACAGCGGCAAATTAGCACGCCGATGGCGGTGCGGCACGCCCTGATCGCAGGCCGCCTACGGGCACTTTCGGGCAGTGTTCAGCCCGTGCTCACATCGGAGCGGCAGGTTGAAATCACTCAAAATACTTGCAATGTATGCTCACAGCTTACATAGTGGAGTCAAAATTGAATCTGCGCCAACAACACATCGAACAACTGCCTGACACGGTCATTCAACCCGCGGGTAAGCAATGAACAACCACATCGTGTCGCCGCCGTCATCCACACGGCGATCGGGCGCCAGCGCAGGCGCTTTCAGGGCTCTGAGCACGGCCCATTGCGTGCTCAGGGCAATACGCGAGCTCGCACCGCAGAGCGAACCCTGGCGAGTGCGGCTGGCAGTGCAGGACATGCGCGGCAAAGTGATCACCGATGGCGCCTTCTTCACCGCCATCCAGAGGCTTCGCGCCAACGATCACATCCGCATGGTGAGGCGCGAGCCGAGCGGCACCACAGGCCGCGGAGCGAAGGGCTTCGGCACGAGGGCGGCAGCCCCCGGCGCCGGCATCTACGAGATGACCGAGCGCGGCCGACGCAGCCTCACCGCCACAGACAACGAGGGCACACTGCCCAGGTGGCGATGGCCGGCCATGAGCCTTGGCCCGCTGCCCGGCAAGTGGCGCTCGGGCCTGGAGGTATGATCATGCGGAACGGCGAATACACCGCATGGCGGAGAGGCAGGGCCGGCTTTATCGGCAGAGGACCACCCTGAGGCGCACCACTGCAGGCGCCGCGGAGGGAAGTGATGGAGAAGCTCGACATTGGCAAACTGCGCCATGATCTGGTGCCGGAACTGGGCATCACGGAGCGGGAGCGCTACGGCGTTTTCCTGCGCCTGGATCGAAACAGGTTGGGCTTTCTCGATCGCGACGTGCTCAAGCCGGCGTTGCAGGAATGGCTTGGCGAACGACTGATCGCAGCGCTGATCCGCAGCCGCCGGGATTACCAGCGCTCAGCGGAGGAAATCGCCAGCGACCGGCTGCGCGGCCAGATCCACACCCTGCTCGGCTACTGGGAGCAGGATCACCACCGCTTCCGCTGCCCGCGCGAGGCAACGCGCTCGGCCTATCGGCGCTACGCCATCTATCACCGCCAGCGCAGCCGCGGACCGGGCATGCTGCCGGCGATCCCGCTCGGCCTGCTCGAGTGGTGTATCCGGCGGCGGCACGACTGAGACCCCGTCGGCGCAGCCACAAAAAAGCCCCGTCACAATGCCGGGGCTTTTTTGTCGGCGGCGCAGAGGCCGCCGGGAAACATCGGGCGGTCCGGCCCGATGACGGGGCGGCGCAACGCCTCAGCCGGCGCGCGCCTCGACCTTGGATGCGTCGGCACCCTCCTCGCTGGCTGGCGCCTTGCGCGCTGCGGCACCACTGGAGAAGCAGGGAATCACCTGATTGAGATCGCAGACGAAGGTGTAATTGCGCCCCTTTCTGCGCGAGATCTGGCAGCCGAGGCGAGCTTTGGAGATCAATTCCTGGCCTCCCAGCGAGTTGCCGCGAGCGATACCGATCAGCCCGCCGCTGCAGTCGATACTGGCGTTTTTCAGGTGGCGCGACAGGCTGACCACCGCCTGGGTCATTTTGCGCGACACCAGATAAGCGTCTTCGACCTGGTTGTGGGAGATGATCAGGCCAAACTGGCCCTTGTCCAGATAGCCCATCAGATCGGTGTTGCGAAAGCGTTTGACCAGCAATTTGGAGACCGCGCGCAGCAGGTTTTCGCTGCTGGCGATGGATACCGATTTGCCACCGTAGCCGGCGAACTTGACGTCGATCACCAGCAGGCTGTAGTTGGCCTGGGTGCGCTTGACGCGGTTGATTTCGTTCTCCAGACAGGTGCGGAAGTGATGCCGGTTCATCAGGCCGGTGATCTTGTCGTAGGCCAGATAGCGCCAGGTCGCCGGGTCCAGCACCGGGTTGCTCTCGCGCTTGGAGAATTCGACGATACAGCCCTGCTCTTCGCCGTGGATGATCAGCGGACGGATGGTGTAGATCACATCCACGCAGCGGCCACCGTAATCGAAGAACACACCCTCCATGTTCTGCACCGCGACGCCGTGCTCGTAGGCGCGCTGCAATGCGCTGCTGGCCGGCTGCACGGGTTTGCCGCTGGCGTCGGAGTGATGAAACAGATCGTGCGCCTTCTTGCCGATGAATTCCTCATCGCTGGTATAGCCGAGCAGGCTCTTGGCGCGCGAGTTGATAAAAGTAATCACGCCGTTGCGGTCGACGCCGTAGACGCCATCCTTGACCGAGCCGAGGATGGCATCGAGGCGGTTGCGATCCTCGCGCAGCTGCTTCTTGGAGCGCACCAAGCGGGCCAGCGCGTCGATACGCGCCAGCAGCAGCTCGGAGGATTCATTCTTGAACATGCATTCCACAGCGCCGGCGCGCAGGCTGCGCTTGATGATGTGGTCGGAATACGTGCCGGTGAGGATCGCGCAGGCCATGTCGGCGGTCTCCGCCTCCTGCATGAATTGGCGCACCAGCTCATCGCCGGTGGCCTCCTGCAGGTAGTAGTCGATCACCGCGATGTCGTAGCGGCCGACGCGGGCCGCCTCCAGCCCCTCCTGCACCGTGCCCACCACGTTGACCTTGTAGCCGTGCAGATTGAGCAGATCGGACAGGGCGTAGCGGATCGATGGTGAATCATCCACCACCAGCACGCTGATATCGGTATTGCTGAACTTGGTGGTGAAGACTTCCTGCTCGTTGGCGATGTTCTGATCGAGCAGGCGGTTGAGCAGATCGCGGATCGAGCGGTATTGCTTCCAGCGCACCAGCACCGTATGGCTGCGGCCGGCGACCCAGGCGCGGGCATCGGCGCGCAACTCCTGAGACAGCACGATGACTGGCAGGTCGTGGAAATCGGGAGCTTCGAGCAGAGTGAGGAATTCATCGACGACCGGGCTGCGCGTCGCCGGCCAGCCCATGATCAGGCAGCGGTACTCGGTATCGAACACCTGGTACTGCTGCTTGAGCGCATTGAGCGCCTTCTCATAGCCGGAAAAGCCATCCGCCGGGTAGCCGGACTTGCTGCAGTAATTCTGCAGCACGTAGCGCATGGTCGCGGAGGGCTCGACCAGCATGATGTTGGATTTCATCGCCTATATCTCCGGCGCCATGCCCGGGCAAGGGCGCCTTCCATCGCCTGATTGTGATTTGTGATGCGTCGCCTCGCGTCGCTCATATGCCTGGCCGGTGAGCGCGCCGTAGCGCCCTTCACGACACCCCCGGCGAGCGTCCGACCTTGTCGGATTGAGAACTTAAAGTGTCATAAGTAATAAATGCTGTAAACAAATTGGTTCAAGTTCCTGATAGACGTAACGTCACTTTCCCGACAAGCAACCAGATTTTCTCACGCCACCGTCAATATAACGACCCCCTGTTGCAACATCCTCCAGCCGATCCGGATCGTGCCCTCCTGCGGCCACCGCGAGCGGCGCCATGCCGCCCCTGGGCAGCCCCTGGGCAGCCCCTGGGTAGCCCCTGGGTACAGCCCCCTGTACAGCCCATCAACCCGCTCGCAGCCAGACCAAACTGGCCATGCGGCCGCTGGCGCCATCGCGCCGGTAGGAAAAAAATCGCCGCGAATCAGACACCGTGCAGATGCCGCCGCCAAACACCGCCGACAGCCCCGCCACCGCCAATCGCTGCCGCGCCAGCAGGTACAGATCGGCCAGCCAGTGACCATCGCGCGATGCCGGTGCGAAGGCCGCGGCGGCGGCGGCATCGGCATCGCAGAAGGCCGTGCGCACCTCGTCGCCGACCTCGAAAGCCGTCGGCCCGATGGCCGGCCCCAGCCAGGCGATCAACTGCTGCGGGGGCACGGGCAAAGCGGCCACCGTAGCCTCCAGCACGCCGCCGGCGAGACCGCGCCAACCGGCGTGGGCCGCGGCCACGCAGCTGCCGTCGCCGGCGCTGAACAACACCGGCAGGCAATCCGCGGTGAGCACCGCACAGACCGCATCGGGGCGATCCGTCCAGCAGGCGTCGGCGGCACAGGCGCCGCCAGCGTTGACCGCATCGCTGTGCACGACGCGCACACCGTGCACCTGATTCAGCCAGGCCGGCTCCGCGGGCAGCGCCAGCGAGGCGCACAGCAGCGTGCGATTGGCGGCCACCGCAGGCGCCTCGTCGCCGACGTGATCGCCCAGATTGAAGCCATCGAAGGGCGCCGCGCTGTACCCGCCGAGACGCGTGCTGGCCGCTGCCAGCACCGTCTGCGGCGCTGGCCAGTCGGGGCGGATGAACGGCGGCTCGCTGATGATCGCGTTCACCGCGCAGCGCCCGCGGCGCGGCCATCGCCGTCGGCACGCAGCGCCGTCAGCAACGCTTGAAAGTCATCCGGCAAGGGTGCGCTGAAGCGCATCGACGCGCCGCTTCGCGGGTGCTGCAGCTTGAGTTCGGCGGCGTGCAGTGCCTGGCGCGGAAATTGGCGCAGCGCCGCGCGCAGGGCATCGCTGCAACCGGCGGGGATGCGCAGTCGGCCGGCGTAGACCGGATCGCCGACCAGTGGGTGCTGGCGATGGCTCAGGTGCACGCGGATCTGGTGGGTGCGCCCGGTCTCCAGCGCCACCGCCAGCAGGGCGTGAGCGGCGAAGCGCTCCAGCACCCGGAAGCGGCTGATCGCCTCGCGGCCGTTGGCCACCACCGCCATGCGTTTGCGATCCACCGGGTGGCGGCCGATGGGCGCGGCGATGCGTTCCCCGGCCACCGGCACGCCAAGGCACACGGCGCGGTATTCGCGGCTCACCGTGCGCGCGGCCAGCTGCGCCACCAGCGATTTGTGCGCCGCCAGCGTGCGCGCCACCACAAACAAGCCACTGGTGTCCTTGTCGAGGCGGTGGACGATGCCCGCGCGCGGCACCGCGGCGGCCTCCGGGTAGCGGTGCAGCAGCGCGTTCTGCACCGTGCCATCGGGGTTGCCCGCCGCCGGGTGCATGACCAGCCCGGCGGGTTTGTCGATGACCGCGATGTCGGCGTCTTCGTGCAGCACCAGCAGCGGGATTGGCTGCGCCGCGACGTCGCCGCCACCGGCCGGCTCGGGCGGGCGCAGCTCGACCCGCTCGCCGCCGCGCAGCTTGTGCCGCGGGCTGGCGATGGTGCCGTCGAGCAGCACCCGGCCGTCGCGGATCCACTGCTGCAGGCAGCTGCGCGAGTAGTCGTCGAACAGCGCCGCCAGGGTGCGGTCGAATCGCTGGCCGGCAGCGCTGGCGGGGATGCAGGCGGTGTGCAACGGGCTTTCGCTCACGGAACTCGGTGGACTCCCATCTGGTTTATACTGCGCGCCCCATGTTAGCCGCGCGACCCGCCATGCGACACCCAACAATCCCGCTCCACCGCCCACTGGCGGCACTGCTCGCCGCCCTGCTCTGCCTCGGCCTGCTCAGCGCCTGCAGCACCACGCCGACCGACCCGACCGCCGGCTGGTCGGCTCGCCGGCTGTTCGAAGAGGCCAAGCTGGCGCTGGGCAACAACGAATTCGAAACCGCCATCAGCCACCTGGAAAAGCTGCGCGCGCGCTACCCCTTTGGCCGCTACGCACTGCAGGCACAGCTCGAACTGGCCTATGCCTACTACAAGAGCGATCAGTTCGACGAGGCCATCGCCACCTGCGATCGCTTCATCAAGGAACACCCGCGCAACCAGCACGTCGATTACGCCTACTACCTGCGCGGCCTGTCCAACTTCAATCGCAGCAAAAGCCTGGTCGATGTCTTCATCCCGCGCGACGATTCCAAGCGCGACACCCTCGCGCTGCACAACGCCTTCGCCGATTTCGACACCCTGGTGCGCCGCTTTCCGGACAGCAGCTACGCCGCCGACTCGCGCCAGCGGATGATCCATCTGCGCAACAACATGGCCCGCCACGAACTGAACACCGCGCGCTTCTACTACCAGCGCGGCGCGGTAGTGGCGGCAGCCAATCGCGCCAAGTACCTGCTCGAACACTTCGACGGCACCCCCTCCACCGCCGACGCGCTGGCGCTGCTGGCGCGCAGTTACGCGGTACTCGGCGAAGAGGGACTGGCGCGCGATACGCTGCGCGTGCTGCAGCGCAACTTTCCCGACCACGAAGCGCTCAAGGGCAGCGACCAGAAGGGCTGATCAGCGGCGCGCGCAGCGGCCAAACGGCAAGCGCGCCTTGCGAGCCCACCGGCAACGCCGGGTGGGCGAGCGCAATTGCGATGCGGAGCCCGCCTAATCGAGATACCCGGAAGTGATCGGATAGCGCCGGTCGCGGCCGAAGGCGCGCGGCGTGACGCGCACCCCCGGCGGCGCCTGCCGGCGCTTGTACTCGTTGCGCAATACCAGGCGGATGACCCGCTCGACCACCGCCGCATCGTGGCCGCGGGCGACGATATCTGAGCTGCCGGCGTCCTCTTCGACAAACGCCTTGAGCACGTCGTCGAGCACCTCGTAGGGCGGCAGGCTGTCCTGATCGAGCTGATCCGGCGCCAGCTCGGCGGATGGCGGCCGGGTGATCACCCGACGCGGGATGACCTCAGCCTCGCCGCGCTCGGCGGCCAGCGCATTGCGGTACTCGGCGAGCGCGTAGACGGTGGTTTTGTAGCAATCCTTGAGCGGCGCGAAGCCGCCGGCCATATCGCCGTAGAGGGTGGCGTAGCCGACCGCCATCTCGCTCTTGTTGCCGGTGGTCAGCAGAATGCGGCCCTTTTTGTTGGAGATCGCCATCAGCACGATGCCGCGCGCGCGCGCCTGCAGATTCTCCTCGGTCACATCGGCGGCCAGCCCGGCGAACTCAGCGGCGAGCATCTGCGTAAAGGCGGCCACCGCTGGCTCGATGGCGATCACCGAGAACTCGACCCCCAGCGCTGCAGCCTGGGCGCGGGCATCATCGATGCTCATCTGCGCGGTGTAGCGATAGGGCATCATCACCGCCTGAATGGCCTCGGCGCCGAGGGCGTCCACCGCCACCGCCAGGGTCAGCGCCGAATCGATACCGCCGGACAGGCCGATCACCGCACCGCCAAAACCATTCTTTTGCACGTAATCCCGCACCCCGCAGACCAGCGCCTGGTAGATCAGCGAGATGTGCGCGCCATCCGCTTCTGCGCCCGCGCCGTCCGCGTCCGGATCAGCGCCGCGCACGGCGACGCGCCCATCGCCAGCCACCGCCACCGCGGCCAGCGCCGGCTCGAAGGCCGGCATCTGCAAACGGCGCCGGCCGGCACCATCCCAGACCATCGAGGCGCCGTCGAAGACCAGCTCGTCCTGACCGCCGACCTGATTCACGTAGACCACCGGCAGGCCGCACTCGGCGATGCGCGCGCGCAGCACCTGCTCGCGCTCGTGCAGCTTGCCGAGGTGAAACGGCGAGGCGTTGAGGTTGAGGATCAGCTGCGCGCCGGCGTCGCGGGCGCGCGCCGCGGCCTCGGGGAACCAGATATCCTCGCAGACGGTGACCCCGCAGCGCAGCCCCTGCAGCTCGAAAACCAGCGGCGCGGCGCCGGCGGCGAAGTAGCGCAGCTCGTCGAACACGCCGTAATTGGGCAGCGCGCACTTGGCGTAGCTGGCCTCGACGCGGCCGTCGCGCAGCAGCACCGCGGCGTTGTGCAGCCCCTTGGCGTCGCGCAGCGGTGCGCCGAGCAACACCGCGACATCCGGCAGCGCCGCGGCGATCCCGGCCAGCGCGGCGTCGATCCGCGCCGCCAGCCCCGGACGCAGCAACAGGTCTTCGGGCGGATAGCCGATCAGCGCCAGCTCGGGAAACACCACCAGCGCGGCGCCGAGCCGGTCGCGGGCGCGGCGCGCACTGTCGATGATCAATTCGGCATTGGCGGCGATGGCACCGACGGTCGGATCGATTTGCGCCAGGGCGATGATCGGGCCGCTGATCGGCTCGATGGCGGGCGCATCATTGGCGGCGGTCGCGGCTGGGTCGTGCATGGCGGCGTTGGACTCGGCTGGTGCGGCGGCCGGTCGCGGCCGTCGGATGGCGGGCCGGCATTGTCCAAGATCACCCCGTAATGTGCAAAAATTGCCCGCCTATGAGCGCCGTCACCCCAAGCCCAGAACCCACCGCGCCGCATCGCGCGCCGGCTACCGCGGGCGGCGCCGACAACTGGCGCTCGCTGTGGCTGCTGAACATTTACCGGCTGTTTCTCAACTTCGCTCTGCTGGCGATGTTCTTTCTCGGCTCGGAGCCGCAGATGCTCGGCAGCCACGATCCGCAACTGTTCGGCCACGCGCTGTTCGGCTACCTGCTGGCGAGCCTGATCTTCGCCTTGCTGGTGCAGTTGCAGCGGCCGAGCTTCGACACCCAGCTGTACCTGCAGGTGTATCTGGACATCATCGCGCTGGTGGTGCTGATGCACGCCTCCGGCGGTGTCGACACCGGCCTGGGCATGCTGCTGGTGGTCACCGTCGCCGGCACCGGGTTGATCCGCGCCGACCGCTTCGCGCTGCTGTTCGCCGCGCTCGGCTCGCTGGCGGTGCTCGGCGAGCAGCTCTACACCCAGCTGCGCCCGGGGCCGGAGCAGCCCGATTTCATGCAGGCCGGGCTGCTCGGCGCGACGCTGTTCGCCACCGCGCTGCTGGCACTGGTGCTGGCGCGGCGCAGCCATGCCATCGAAGCGCTGGCGGAGCAGCGCGCCGTCGATCTGGAAAACCTCGCCGAACTCAACGAGCGGGTGATCCAGCAGATGGACGCCGGGCTGCTGTTCATCGACCGGACCGGGCGCATCCGCCTGGCCAACGGCAGCGCCCGCGAGCTGCTCGGCGTGCCGCCGGATGGCCCGCCGCCGGGCACCCTCACCCAGGCCTGCGCGCCGCTCGCCGAATCGCTGCAGCGCTGGCAGTCGTTGCCGGCGCAGCAGCAGGCGGCGCGCCAGCCGGGGCCGCTCAGCGATCCGCGCCTGCGCGTCGAGCTCAAGCCCCACTTCACCGCACTCGGCGATCAGGGCACGCTGATCCACGTCGAGGATCACAGCTTTATCCGCCAGCAGCTGCAGCAGCTCAAGCTGGCCTCCATCGGCCGCCTCACCGCCAGTATCGCCCACGAGATCCGCAACCCGCTGGGGGCGATCAGCCACGCCGCGCAGCTGATCGACGAATCGCCGGATCTGAACTTCGCCGACAAGCGCCTGACCGGCATCGTGCTCGACAATTGCCGGCGGATGAACGCCATCATCGAAGACGTGCTGCAGCTGTCGCGGCGAGAGAAGGTCGAGCAGAGCGAGATCGAACTGCGCGCCTGGCTGGCACGCTTCGTCCACGAGTTCTGCGCCACAGAGGGCGCCGAGCAGCAGCGCTTCAGCATCGCCGCGCCCGCCGAGCTGCGCACCCACATGGACCCAAACCACCTCAATCAGGTGCTGTGGAACCTGTGCAGCAACGCGCTGCGCCACGGTGGCCGCGACAATCTGCGCATCCTGCTGCGCGCCGAGCGCCTGCCGCGCAGCGGCCAGATCGCCCTCGACGTGCTAGATAACGGGGTGGGCATCAGCGCCGAACAGGCCGAGGAGATCTTCGAACCCTTCGTCACCTCCAGCCACGAGGGCACCGGTCTCGGCCTGTTCATCGCCCGCGAGCTGTGCGAATTCAACGGCGCCGCACTGCGCCTGATACCCAGCCAGCGCGGCACCCATTTCCGCATCACCTTCGCCCCCCCACAGGAAGCCCCTGGCGAGCCATGAAGCAAAGCAGAAACCGCCGCCAGCCGGCGCTGGCGCTGATCGTCGACGACGAGCCTGACATCCGCGAGCTACTCGACATGACGCTGGCGCGGATGGGCGTCGACTGCCACGCCGCGGCCAATCTGGCCGAGGCCCGCGAACTGCTCGGTCGCTACAACTTCGATCTGTGCCTCACCGACATGCGCCTGCCGGATGGCGACGGCATCGAACTGGTCGAGCACATCCAGCAGTACGGCCCGGCACTGCCGGTAGCGGTGATCACCGCGCACGGCAATATGCAGTCGGCGATCCGCGCCATGAAAGCCGGCGCTTTCGACTTCGTCTCCAAACCGGTGGATCTGAAAGCACTGCGCGATCTGGTCAGCACCGCGCTGGCGCTGGAGCGCGAGCAATCCGGCGAGAGCGCCGCCGGCAGCGCCGCCGCATCGGCCGGCGGCGACGGCGGGCTGATCGGCAGCTCGGCACCGATGGTCGCGCTGCGGCGCACCATCGACAAGCTGGCGCGCAGCCAGGCGCCGGTTTGGATCACCGGCGAATCCGGCACCGGCAAAGAGCTGGTCGCGCAGTTGATCCACCGCAAAGGGCCGCGCGCCGCGGCGCCTTTCGTACCGGTCAACTGCGGCGCGATCCCCGCCGAGCTGATGGAAAGCGAATTCTTTGGCCACAAAAAGGGCAGCTTCACCGGCGCGCTGGACGACAAAACCGGCCTGTTTCGCGCCGCCAACGGCGGCACCCTGTTTCTCGACGAGGTCGCCGAGCTGCCGCTGCACATGCAGGTCAAACTGCTGCGCGCCATCCAGGAACGCGCCGTGCGCCCGGTGGGCGAGCTGGCCGAGCAGCCGGTCAACGTGCGCATCCTTTCCGCATCGCACAAAAATCTCGCCAGCGAGGTCGCCGCCGGCCGCTTCCGACAGGATCTCTACTACCGACTCAACGTCATCGAAGTGCGCGTGCCGCCGCTGCGCGAACGCGGCGAAGACGTCATCGAACTGGCTGCGACGCTGCTCGCCAGACTGACCGCCGACCACCCCGCCGACAGCCGTCCGCAATTCGCCGCCAGCGCCCTGCAAGCGCTGCGCCAGCACACCTTTCCGGGCAATGTGCGCGAGCTGGAAAACACCCTGGAGCGCGCCCTGGCACTGTGCGAGAGCGGCAGCATAGAAGTCGCCGATCTCGATCTGAACGCCGCCACCACGCTCACCGAGCCGCTGCCCGATGACGCCGCTCCAGCGACACCGGCGACGCCGGCGACAGCACCCGCCAGCGACATACCGCTGGTCGAACAGGAGCGCGAAGCGCTGCTGCGCGCGCTTGAGGCGACGCGCTGGAACAAGACCGCAGCGGCGGAAAAGCTGGGGCTGACCTATCGACAGCTGCGTTACAAGGTCAAAAAGCTGGGTCTGGAGTAGCTTTGCCGCCAATCGCCCGCTTCGGCAGCGGGCTCCGGGTTGCAATTCACCCGCTTCAGCAGCGGGCTCCGGGAACGCGGGCCGCCGCTCGCATACGGCTCGGCGACTATTTCAGGATCGATGATTGACCCAACGGCTCACACGGGCATTTCTGGCACCGTCCGGGCGATAATTCCTGAGCAATCCAGTCAAGTTTATTGATTTATGCCGGGCCTGTTCTTACCATTGGCCGCCCTCGATCGACCCGCCGCCGAGCGGGACTGCAACGCTGGAACAGGAGCACTACCCCATGGCGCACGAACTCCCCGCCCTGCCTTACGACAAAAACGCACTGGAACCGCACATCTCCGCGGAAACGCTGGAGTATCACTACGGCAAGCACCACCAGACCTACGTCACCAACCTCAACAACCTGACCGCCGGCGGCGAGTTCGAAAACGCCTCGCTGGAGGAGATCATCGCCAAATCCTCCGGCGGCCTGTTCAACAACGCAGCCCAGGTCTGGAACCACACCTTCTACTGGCACTGCCTGAGCCCCAATGGCGGCGGCGAACCCAGCGGCGCCGCAGCGGATGCGATCAACGCCGCCTTCGGTTCCTTCGATGCGTTCAAAGAGAAATTCAGCACCTCCGCGGCCACCAACTTTGGCTCCGGCTGGACCTGGCTGGTGAAGAACGCCGACGGCTCGGTGGAGATCGCCAACACCAGCAACGCCGGCTGCCCGCTGACCGACGGCAAGACCCCGCTGCTGACCGTCGACGTCTGGGAGCACGCCTACTACATCGACTATCGCAACGCGCGGCCGAAGTACCTGGAAGCCTTCTGGAATCTGGTCAACTGGGATTTCGTCAACCAGAACCTGGCCGGCTGAACGAGACGGTGACCCCGCCGGGGCGGACAGCTCGCCCGCCCCGGCCCTCCCCTGACCCCACCACCAGCCCCGCCCCGGCAGCCAGCGCGGCAGCGCCACTGCAAGCACTTGCCCGGCGGGTGCATTTTTCAGGTCCCTGCGTATAATCGACCACTTTTTCGTGGCCAAAGCCACGCAAATTGTGGGGACATTTGCGATGACTTCACTCATCTCCGCCTACGCTCGGCAGCCCATCGCGCTGGTGCGCGGCGAGGGCGTCCGCCTGTGGGACGAAGACGGCAGGGAGTACCTCGACGGCCTCGGCGGCATCGCCGTGTGCGCCCTCGGCCACACCCACCCGGCGGTCACCGCGGCGATCCGCGAGCAGGCCGGCACGCTGATCCACACCTCCAATATCTATCGCATCCCCTATCAGGAGCAGCTCGGCGACGCCCTCTGCGAAGTCGCCGGCATGGACAAGGCCTTCTTCTGCAACTCCGGCGCCGAAGCCAACGAAGCGGCGATCAAAATCGCCCGCCTGCACGCGCGCCAGCGCGAGGTGAAAAACCCGGCCATCGTGGTCATGGAGCACAGCTTCCACGGCCGCACCCTGGCGACCCTCACCGCCACCGGCAACCGCCGCGTACAGGCCGGCTTCGAGCCGCTGGTGCAGGGCTTCGTGCGCGCGCCGTTCAACGATCTCGACGCGCTGCAGGTGATCGGCGACAACAACCGCGACGTGGTCGCCGTGCTGGTCGAGCCGGTGCAGGGCGAGGGCGGCATCATCCCCGCCGACGACGACTACCTGCGCGGCCTGCGCGAACTCTGCGACCGCCACGGCTGGCTGCTGATGCTCG